>Ga0153916_10001243_pt1 | contig 18101 bp, 15 predicted proteins | sample Opewatmetagenome_FD_109642 | JGI IMG/M metagenome (GOLD analysis project Ga0153916, IMG submission 109642) | Freshwater wetland microbial communities from Ohio, USA - Open water 3 Core 3 Depth 4 metaG | ecosystem: Environmental > Aquatic > Freshwater > Wetlands | place: USA: Ohio, Lake Erie... | reverse complement strand
GGCAAGCCAATTCTGGCGAGTCGACCTGTCCCTCTCCAGTAGGCTGTCCGGTACGCCACATGATAGGCATCCAAGTCCGCTAGGATTTGTTCTTTTGCTGTTTCCGGAAAGCAGTCTGCGCGCTGGGTGAGTCTTGCAGCCGTTTCAAGAAGCGATTGAGTCTGTCGCAACACGTCATTGGTTTTCTGCGCTCGATGTTCTCTGAACATACCGAATTGAATTTCAGTATAATGGAATCGGGCGCCGGCAAGAAAGAGATTACCCCACAACTCATAATCCATCGTATAATGATTTTCGACGTTAAGCCCGCCGAGCGAAAGGAAGAGCGCGCGTGGAAAAAGAACCGCCGGCTGGTCTATCTGGCCTCGATATTCGTCTGCACGCCAAACGGTTCTGACGCGAACAAGGTCTTCGAACGAAAAAACTCTGCCACGGTGCAGTGATACAGGATTTCCATTCTCGTCAATATAGACGCAATATCCCACATAGACCACATTGGTTTCAAAGCCAACACGCGCCGCGTGCTCGACAAACGCGTTTTTGCACAGCAAGTCATCACTATTGATCCAGGTCGCGAACTCTCCGGATGCACGCAGCAATCCCCGATTGATCGCCTCGCTCTGACCGCCGTCCGGTTCACTGGCCCAGTAGGTCAACCAAGGGGAATATCTCTCGATGATCTCCACGGAATTATCCTTGCTTCCACCGTCCAACACGAAGTATTCGAGGTCGGGGTAGCCCTGGAGAAGAACCGAGCGGATGGTTTCTTCGAGAAATTGGCCTTGATTGAACGAAGGTGTAACGATGGTGATCCGCGGCCATTCTTTTCCATCCGCCGTGGTGGGGGGCAGAGGCTTGCTTTCTTCGGTCCAGGGCCAACCCACCTTGCCCTTGGGAGGTTCCGGCAGCGAGTTCAGTCCAGGGCAATGCACGATCTGTTAACTCGCTTGCCCCGCGCACCGGGTTTCGTCAAACCTCTGCCGCTCTCCCAAGTACCAAGAGATCGTTTTACGCAGGCCGTCTCGAAGTGAAGTTCCAGCTTCGAAACCAAATCGCTCTTTTGCCCGGCTAACGTCCAGGCAGCGGCGCGGCTGGCCATTCGGCTTGGTTGTATCCCAGGTAATTTTACCGGTAAAACCTATTTCGCCCGCAATCAGCTCGGCCAGGTTCCGAATACTGATTTCATTTCCCGAGCCTAAGTTGACCGGTTGCTCGCCGTCGTAGTGCTCGCTTGCCAACACGATCCCTTCGGCGGCGTCCTCGACATAGAGAAACTCGCGCGTCGGCGATCCGTCTCCCCATAAGACTATTTCTCGACGTCCCGCCTCCCTCGCTTCCACGCACTTGCGAATCATCGCGGGGATAACATGAGAAGTCTCCAAGTCAAAATTATCTCCCGGCCCGTAAAGATTCACCGGCAGTAGATAGATCGCGTTAAAGCCGTACTGTGCGCGATAGGCTTGCGCTTGCACGAGCATCATTTTCTTCGCCAAGCCATACGGCGCATTGGTTTCTTCGGGATAACCGTTCCAGAGGTTTTCTTCTTTAAATGGAAGTGGAGTAAATTTTGGATAAGCGCAGATGGTCCCCACCGCAACGAATTTTTCGACATCAAACCGCCGGCCGTATTCCATGAGCTCCAGACCCATGATGGCGTTGTCATAGTAGAATTTTCCTGGGTTGGCGCGATTGGCTCCGATACCCCCTACCACCGCCGCCAGATGAATGACGAGGTGTGGCTTCGTGTCCGTGTAGACACGGATGATCGCATCGCGGTCGCACAGATCGTAGTCCTTTGAGCTAGGCACGAAGACCTGAGGACAGCCTCGCTGCTTTAGTTTGTCGACCACGAACGAGCCTAAGAAGCCAGCGCCGCCGGTGATCAGTACAACTTTATCGCGCCACTGCATACGGCTCGCGCCTCTCTAATACCGGCCCTTTTAGGGCTTCGATATCAGCATCCACCATCAGTCGTACTAGACCTTTGAACTTAGTTTTAGCCTCCCACCTGAGAAGTTTTCTGGCTTTTTCGGGGTGGCCGATCAAGAAATCCACCTCGGCGGGGCGAAAATACCGAGGATCCATCTCGACATAGTTTCTCCAGTTCAGCCCAACGTAAGAAAACGCTTCCTCCACAAGCTCCTTGACAGAATGAGATTCGCCAGTAGCGATCACGTAATCATCGGGTTGCTCCTGTTGCAGCATAAGCCACATTGCCTCGACGTATTCTTGTGCATAGCCCCAATCACGTTTGGCCTCTAAGTTACCGAGGTAAACTTTGTCATCTAAGCCAGCCCAAAGGCGGGCGACGGCCCGGCTAACCTTGCGTGTCACGAACGTCTCTCCCCTCCTGGGAGACTCATGGTTAAAGAGAATTCCATTGCACGCGAAAATTCCGTAGCTCTCCCGATAGTTGACTGTGACCCAATACGCATAGACCTTGGCTGCACCATAAGGGCTCCTGGGGTAGAAAGGCGTGGTCTCGCGCTGCGGGATTTCCTGTGCTTTGCCGTACATTTCGGAGCTGCTGGCCTGGTAAAACTTGGACTTTAAGCCGGTCTCACGAATCGCCTCTAAAATGCGAACGGTCGCCAATCCCGTTACGTCACCCGTGTACTCGGGGATATCAAAGCTCACCCGGACATGACTCTGGGCCGCCAGATGATATATCTCATCTGGTTGGATGCGGTAGAGTAATTTAATGAGATTGGTCGAGTCAGCAATATCGCCATAGTGGAGGAAAAGCCTCACGCCGTTGACGTGCGGGTCTTGATACAGGTGTTCAATACGTCCCGTGTTGAATGTCGAGGCGCGGCGTATAATGCCATGGACCTCGTATCCTTTGGCGAGAAGCAAATCGGCTAAATAAGAGCCATCCTGCCCCGTGATTCCAGTTATAAGAGCTCTTTTCATGTCAGATCACCCTTTGCGAATTGGAGTCATCCGAGCGGCAGAATTTTTCAATCTTCTGGTTCTTAAGATAACGGGCGCGGTTGTTTGGGAATCGTTTATAAGTGGGCTGCTTTTCGAATTTATTAAATGATCCAGCCGCGTTTATGCAGAGATGTCTGCCGGCGCTGCGGCCACGATCTCGCCGTTCGCAACCAAGGCGGCTAGGGAATCGCGGTGAGAAGCGGATAAGGTCTAATGGGAACAGAGCGTGAGTTGAAGGCGAGTGCCTTTAGGGCGAGCGGATTACTTCTAATGCCATTGCGTCTTGGAAGCTTTGGCTAAGTTTCTCATCCCGAATTCCTTCGCATACCTTTTCTAAGAGTTCCTTCAGGCGACTTGATGGAAAGGTGTCCAAAGATTCCCCCAGTAAGGCCGCTCGATCGATTACGATTTGGGACGCCAGTGGACCCATGGTTTTGGAAAGTTCGTCGACCATCCTGTCGAAAAATTCTCTCGAAACAATTCCGGTACCGACTCCAATTGGCGAGAGCTTTGCTTCGGGGAGTTCCGACTGGACGATGGCGTCCTCAATCTTGCCGTTGCTTGATCGATTGTCGTCCGCGGCGATCTCCGCATAGTTAGAACCGTAATATTTTCGGTAATAGGAGTAGTCCGGGTGTTCGAGATTGATGCCATTAAGTATGGTTCCCAAGATCGTTGCTCGTACTGTCTCCAGGCATTCGACCGCATGACGTGCGCTGGCTCGCGTCGTTTTCTGCGCATGAAAGACCAGAATGACCCCATCGGCGTTAGCAGCAAGGACCGCTGCATCGCTTAGCGCGATGGCTGGCGGAGAGTCGATGAGGATGAAGTCGAATGATTCGCGTAGGCCTGCGAGCACTTGCTTCATTTTGCTCGAACCTAGGAGCTCGCTTGGGTTCGGCGGGCAAACGCCTCTGGAGAGAAGCGACAATCCGCTCACCGACGTTGCCTGGATTCCGTCCTGGAGCGCCATCTGGCCTGTGAGAATGTTGGAAATTCCTTTGTGGTTTGTTAGGCGGAGCCGAGTGTGGCAGATTCCCTTCCTAAAATCGGCGTCAAGAATCAGGACCTTGTAACCGTCCTGAGCCAAAGTAATGGCAAGATTGAGGGTTGTGAGGGTTTTTCCTTCGTTGGGGGACGGGCTGGTGAACAAGATTACCTGAGGAGGTTTCTCGGCTTGGGAGAATAGCAGAGCCGTGCGAATGGTGCGGTAGGTTTCCGGAACGAGCGAAAGTGGGTGATGGTCGACGATAAGACCAGCTGGCAGATTGGAACGCGATGGCAATAGGCGGGATGTGAATCGGCTGAGCCACCCGGCACCGGGCGGGCAGATATAATGGACTAAAGGCTTAGCTGAACTGAAATTCGGCACTACGCCAAAAGTACTCAGAGCCACGGCGCGCCAGACATGCTCCGGCGTGCTTACGGCAGAGTCAAGGTACTCCAAAAAGAAAATCAAACCGAGACCAAAAAATAGACCCAAAAATGCGAATAAACCAAGATTCAATGGGATATTGGGAGAAGACGGGGAATCGGGTTTTTCCGCCCCCTGTAATACTTGCATATTCGACAGGGTGAGGTCGTTCGAAACGCTGGTCGAATGTAGTTTATTGAGGACGCTCTCGTACAGAGTACGGTTCACCTTAACCTCTTCCTCTAGCACTGCGTATTCAACTCCCACTTGTTTCAGGTTTAGAGCCATCTGCTGTTGCTTTTCAGCTTCCGCCTGGAGAGTTTGCTCTTTAGCGCGAGCGGCGCCATAATTTTCCTCGATTCCCTTGACCATGGAGGCGATCTCGGCGTTCAACGACCGGCGAGCCTCGATTATTTGCTGGCTGAGTTCTAACATCCGGGGATGGTCCGGCTTAAACGTGGATGAAAGCTTAACCCGTTCAGCCTCGAGATTCTGTAAGTTGGCTCTTAGCGCGGGGACCAGGCCCTGAGTTATAACTTGGGAAAGATAGAGCACCGGCCTATTTTCAACGGTTTTCTTTAAGGACTCGGCCTCAAGCCGTTGAGCCCTAGCCTCAGTTAGTTTACTGTTCAGCGCAACCAGCCGTTCCACGACGATGTTTTCACCCCTCTCCATCGAGACGACACCGTGTGCTTGGCGAAATTGATTCAGCTTATCTTCGGCCAATTCTACGGCCTTTTTAAGTTCGGCATTTTTTGTATCTAGAAACTGCCGCGCCTCTTTAGTAAGCTCCCGGCGCGTTTCCATGTTCATTAGAATAAAAGCCCTGGCGTGGGCGTTCGCGAGACGTTGCGAAAGAGCCGGATCCGGCGTGGCAAATCGCACCTCCACGAGGCGGGTACCTTTCACCGGGTTCACCCTAAGCAGACTAAGGTAGCGCCCCACCCAACGATAATTTTTTTCGTCTAGTGGTGGCTGAGCGGCGTCTAATTCCCCCTTGACGGTTTGTGCTGGGGATTTTGGCTTTTCCGTGTCTTTTGGAGCTACAGGCATCAGAGAACCGATGAGAGAGATAACGTACTGCAAGTTTCCCAGAACTCTGGACAGGATATTAGATTCTACTATCGAGAATTTAGTGAAGTCGTCGTTAGAATCCAGTTTCAAGTCCGCGACTACTTTCGCCGCAAGACGGCGGCCCTTCAGGACGGCAAACTGAGTTCCGTAATAATCGGCGGAACCTTCGGGGAAATTCCATATTTCCGCTATCCCGGTGACGGACGGGTTTTGCGGCTCGATCCTCAGAATAGAAGTTGCGGTGTATAAGGTGGTGGCGCTTAGAGTGAAATAGCTGCCAATTCCGAATACCACCACGAGCACTAGCGCGAGCAAACGGCGCCGTTTAACTACAATCTTCCAGTAGTCCCTTAGGTGGGCCTCTTGTTCGACTGCTGAAGTGTAAACGTATTCAGCTTCGGGATCCTTGGGAGCATCAATGCGCTGAATACGCCATGGAGAGATTTCTTTCACCCGGCAAACCTCATTATTATTAACTGTTGTTGCCAAACGGTGGAGGCCATGGCACAGCGCGTTTTACCGCCGAGCCGGTTGAACCCCGTAAGGTCAGGAAGTTGGACGTGTCTTGAGGAAATCTCTCTCATGAGGATAATAGATTCGGGTACGCCCACCTTTTACTACGGAATAAAGGATCTGATGTTAACGCCCCCGAAAATGATCTGAAAAAGATACTTATTCCAAACGTATTTAAGGGTGCTAACGGGTACTACGATGATATCATCAGCTTCAATCGGCAGATCAACGGCCGAACCGGCTAAGACCGCATCAAAATCGACGGAAATAGACTGCACTTCTTCTTTAGGGTCTTTTCGCCTGTAGATCGCGATCTCCGAAGATGCCAGATCTACGTCCAACCCCCCTGCTTTCGCCAGCGCCTGCTTGAGTGTATAACGACGATCAACAGGGTAAGATCCCGGAGTTCTTACCGCGCCATAGACAAAGAACATGCCCGCCTGTGGAACATTGACAACATCCCCGGCTTGTAGGGGCTGGTTGATGTTCTTGTCGTTGTAGGATCCCGGATTGCTGGCGAGGACTAAGAGATCAATCACATAGTTTTCGTGTCCGTTTGGCCCGCGACGATAGAGATGGACTTGTGTTCCCGCAGCCGGGGTAACCCCTCCGGCCATGGCCAAAAGATCGATGAGGGTCTTGGGGCCGGAGATGACGAAGTCCCCGGGCTTGTGGACGGCTCCAATGATGGAAACCTTTTGGCGGAAGTCCGACACCAATACGCCTACTTGCGGATTATAAATATATTTATCGTAGAGCTGTCTTAGTTTTTCTTCTAAACCAGACACGGTCGATCCGGTTACCGATAATTCTCCGAGCAGCGGCAAATTGATCATTCCAGTCTGGCTCACTCTCACGGCAATCGTGCGAGGGGTCGCAGTGGTATCTCCAGGAATATTATAAAGTGTAATCTGCAGCATATCCTCGGGACCGATGCGGTAATCGGCAGCAGGACTAGAAGGCTGCGCGGCTGCGCTGACAAGGCCACGGTTGATGTTGGCTATGTCAGTAGACGGGGCCGGTCCTCCTGTCGGTAGGGAAGCCGGACTATAAGGTTTTGGTACTGTTGCACATCCGGCCGCCACGACCCCCACGAAAAGAAGCGCCAGGATGTTTTTTTCAAAAGAGCTGTATGCCATAGCCTTTGCCGTTCAAAACCTACGAGGAAGATGAAGCTCCGCCATCGCGAGCCAAAGCTCTTTTTATTCTCTCTAAAGCACGGTGTCGATCCTCTCAGATTTTGGTCTCTAAGAGTTTCGATTCCATGTCCCGGCTTCTAACCGGTTGCCCTGCGGCCACCCAGCCGCCCGCAACATATTGCATGGGCACGTTTACTTGAACTTCGCGCTGTAGCAGATTCAGGAGGACCTTCACTCGGCCCTTGGCATCAGGAGGCTCTTTAATGATTCCGACAAGGCCGTCAAAAGGACCGCCGGTGATTCGCACTTCTTCGCTTTGCTTCAAGTTGGACTGTGCTCGGATGATCGATTCCGAATCGGCTAGCTGCATAAGATACTCCATGATTCCATTGTCGATGGGCGCAGGAGTTTCATTGAAAGAAACGAAACGTTTAACCCCGGGTGACCAAATCACATAATGATATTCTTCCCAGAGGTTAATTTTGACGAATAGGTAATTAGGAAATAAAGGAATGATGCGGTTGTGTTTTCTTAACGAATCCGGCAGAAGCAAGCGGGGATAAAATACATCCAATCCTTTCAAACGGAGCTGGAATTCAGCAACTGCCTCCTTATGGGCCTTGCTGTATACAACAAACCAGCGACGCTGCTCGTTCTGAGGCATCTTGCGATGTGGTCCAATCTTGGTTTGCAGTGCTACTTGAGCAAGGGCGATGCCAAGAAAATAGAACTTGGACGAAGTAGTCTATGTTGCCAAAAATTCACAAAATTTTATAAGAAGTGATGAATGGTCTTTCAAGCTTGATTAGGTGTTTAGAATACTCGATTCGCCAGATGTGGCGTCCCGGACGTAGGCATAATAAATTTTCTCAGTCGGGAGGGGCTTTATTTCTCAATTAGGTGTCGGAAGCCAAATGTGGCGGCTCCGCCAAGTTTGGCATCATCGGAACCAGCAAGTTGCTCGGCCGTTCTCTACGATGTTCTCGATTCTACCGAATGTTTGGCAACCCGTCACGGCAGTGCTGTGGACATGTCTGAGACGTTCGATGAGTCAGCGCCAGTTTCCGCCGCAGCGTTGTTGGATATGGCAGGCGAGGCAGAAGAGTTGGTCGGTCGCCCCGTGCCTGGGTACACCCGATGTCGAATTTCACGATCGTTTGGTTCTCAATATGGGAGATCGGACTTTGGAACTAAGGAATGCACCTGTACGCCAATTCAGATTCAGCGTTACCGTTCGAGGGTTTCGGGTCCGCTTCTCGATCGCATCGACATTCAAATCGAAGTCCCCGCCCTGCGCTACCAAGAGCTTGCGAGCAAAGACGCCGGTGAATCTTCGACAACCATTCGGCAGAGAGTTAATACGGCGCGCGCGCTGCAATTGAGACGATTCGAAAAGATAAAAATACACGCCAATGCGCAGATGGGCGCGAGAGAAATCAAGCGCTACTACGTGGTGAAAAATGATGCAGAGAAATTACCGGAGACAGCGATCAACAAACTTGGTTTAAGCGCCCGGGCTTACAGCCGTGTGCTCAAGGTTGGAAGAACCATTGCCGATCTCGCCGGATCAGAAGATATCCAACCCGCGCACATCGCCGAAGCGATTCAGTATCGGAGCTTGGATCGGGGATTGTGAAGTCGACGACCGGCGTTGATGAAGTTAATATAGCTGCTCGCCAGCGTTTGGATCGCTAGTACCCACCGCTTATGCAAACTAACTATATGTTAATCCCGTATTTCTTAAAAACGCCTACTTCTTTGGCATCCCAACTCGAGGCATACTGAGGCGAGACCGAAGTATAGGCGATGCTAACAGTCGGGAGTTACCCAGTACGTTCGCCGCGATGGTGCGATAAGCGAGCATCAAGCTAAGAACGATATAAACGGCACAGACACTTTTTTGACGGAGAACCTCAAAGCTAAGAAGGCTTTCTCGTATCCGCCCGTTGCAAAGCTTCCCGAATCGCCCGACGCAGAATCGCATTGAGCGCTTTTTTCTTGTACGCGGCCGAGCCGCGCAGATCTTCGATCGGCTCGGCACCTTCTTGAATCAGGCAACCGGCTTGCTCGATGAGCGCCGGCGTAATTTTTTTGCCGACCAGTAGCAATTCCACCGCCAGCGCTTTCTGGGGCACCGTGCCGGCGCCGGTCACGCCTATGCCGATGTCCTTACAGGCCCCGTTCGAATCGAGGCTTAACTGCACGGCGGCGCTGGCGATCGCAAAGTCGCCTGCCACTTTCTCGAGTTTTAGATAAACTCCCGCGCTGCTCTTGTCCGGCGGCGGAAAAACGATCTCGGTCAAGATCTCATCGGATTCCAGTACCGTGGTATAAGCGAACGTAAAAAACTCGGCGGCGGGGACCACACGCTCACCGCGCGGACTTAGGCATTTCATCTGCGCGTTGAGCGCCAGTACGACCGCACCGTAGTCACCGGTAGGATCAGCTTCCACCAGCCCGCCGCCGATGGTGCCTCGGTTACGAACCTGCGTATCACCGATTTCACCCGCCGCCTCGCCGAGCATGGGAATCCTTTCTCGGACCAATGACGATTCCTCAATTTGCACATGGCGCGTCATCGCGCCCAAGCGAATCCAACCGGCTTCTTCGCGGATATAGTTCAAATCGGCGATTCGATGAATATCGATCAGATATTTCGGCCGGGCGACTCGGAGCTTCATCATCGGCACCAAGCTCTGCCCGCCGGCCAAGAGCTTTGCGTCATCGCCGTAGCGGCGCAAAAGCTCGATCGCTTCGTCGATTCCTTCGGGTTTGAGATAATCAAAAATTGCTGGATACATGCTTACATCGCTTTCTTGCTGTATTCGTAGCGCATCGGGTCCCACTTGCTGGCGCGAATCTCATCGTAGATTTTTTTAACGAATGAGAAATCGTACACTTGATCCAGCGTAATCGGCCCTTTGATCCGGCTGGTGGCGCCTACCGCGCGCATCTGCTCGCGCACCCGCTCGATGTTGGCCGTCATCACTTCTTGGCTGGCGCGTCCGATTTTCGCGAGGTCGGAAGCTTGCTTATCCCGCTCGCGCCAGATCTCTTTGGCTTCGTTAAAATCGTTGATACGCAAAACTTCCATGACAAACTTCGTGGCCTCATTGGAGTGGCGATGGTAGAACAACTGGCCCTTGAGCGTTGCTCTCACGACTTTGTAAACTTCATCCGGCGCGTTCTGGATTTTGTCATCGCTGGTTTCGAGATTAGCGCTCAGCGACGAGACGTAATCGCCGCTGTAGGCCAGAATCCTGAATCCTTTCGCCTGCGCTTGCCTGGCCATGCCGATGGTAATCATCGTCGCGTCCACAGTGCCGGCCAAAAGCGCGCCGAAGCGAATCGACGGTTCCCCCAGAGCGCGCAGCCGCACCGTGTCGACGGCAACGCCGTTTTTAGCCAATAGCTCGCGAAACAGCAACGTCGAATTGCCCGAAACATCGGAGATCGCCACGGTTTTATCATTGAGCTGCTTGATATGGGTGATCTTGGGCGCCACCACGAGATACTGCGATGGTTTGTCCGTGCTGACCTGAAGAATTTTCATGCGCGCGCCGCCAAGAATGGCAGGGATGGAACCTCCGTTGCCGTAGTCCACCGCGCCGCTTAGGACCACCTGAGTCGTTACGGTGCCGCGGGTGACGATAACGTCGATATCCAGACCTTCTTCCCGGTAGAAACCCAAGCGTTGCGAAATGACATACGGGACCAACGATTCGCCGGGCGCTTTCGAAGCGATGCGAATTTTCTTAAGCGCTTCCGCGCCGAACGATGTCGCGCTCCCACAAAAAAGAAATAAAATCACCGTCGCCAAGCTTCTAAGCATCGCAAATCTCCTCTTCGCGGCAACAGCCTGGGATTCCCCATTTCCTTCTACGGCCGCGGCCCGGCGAAAATGCGCGCCAGGTTTTCTTTAGCGCCGAAGTAAACGTCGTCGCCGTGCCCGACCAGAAGCCGCTCCAAATCCAGGTTCATGGCAATCAGCCGCTTTACACTTGTATGTGCCGCCTCGGGATCGGAGGACAGATAGGTCGGTGACACAACCAGATGCTCGCCGGCGCTGACGACCGCGTCTCCCGCGATCATGGTTTTGATGCTCGGCAGATGCAGGCTGATGTGTCCGGCGGTGTGCCCCGGTGTATGAATCACCTTAATGCCGCCGCAGTCGGGCAGACTCTCTCCTCCTTTGACCACATGCTCGACATCGTAACCCGTCGCCTGGTGAATGGCGGGCATGTCGAGCTCATGCGCCATCACTTCGAACTTGAGCGTTTTCTTGAGCTTCTTGAGCCCGCCGGTATGATCGCCGTGCCGATGGGTGAGGATGCAGAGTTTCAGATCCGCATGCTCATGACCCATGTCTTTAACGGCATCCATGATGATGTCGGCATCGGCGTCCGAGGCGCCGGTGTCAACCAGGATCACTCGGTCTTCGCCGGCGACGAGAAAAGATTTGACCACGCCTCGATTGCCGACGGCAATTCTACACGGCACGATTTTCACGCCGTCGATCGGGATATCTTTCAAAATGCTGACCATAGCTTCTTCCTCTATTTCGTGAAGTTTAGCGCCGCCTCTTTGATCGCGGCGACAATATTGCCGTAGCCGGTGCAGCGGCAGAGGTTGCCGGAAATCGCCCTTTTGATTTGTTCCTCGGTCGGCTTGTTTCCCTTGCTGAGCAAGCCGTAAGCCGACATCAGCATGCCCGGCGTGCAGTAACCGCATTCCACCGCGTCGTTTTTCCAAAACGATTCCTGCAGTGGATGCAATCTTTTATCCTGTGCCAGACCTTCGACTGTGACGATTTCGTCTCCGTCGGCCTGAACGGCGAAAACCATGCAGGACTTCACCGCCCTGCCGTTCCACAGCACGGTACAGGCGCCACAGCGGCCGACGACGCAGCCCAAATGAGTGCCCGTGAGTCTCAAGCCGTCGCGCAGAAAGTGCGCCAGCAACGTTCTTGATTCCGCCTCGCCCGAATAAGGTTTGCCATTTACGATCAACGAAATTGTCTTAGCCATTTGCCGCTTTTGCCTGCGCTTTCTCGATAAGATCCAAAATTCTGTCCGGCGTGAGAGGAGTCTCGCGAATTTTTACGCTCAACGGACTCAACGCATCTTCCACCGCATTACAAAGCGCCGGCGGCGGCCCCAACATTCCTGTTTCGCCCGCCCCTTTGGCGCCCAGGGGCGTGAATGGATTGGGCGTAACGATGTGTTCCAAGGCCAGAGCCGGCATTTCCTCGACCGACGGCAAACGATAATCCATGAACGTCGAGGACAAGAGCTGGCCGTCTTCTCCGTAGCGCAGCTCTTCGAATAACGCCGCTCCAATACCCTGCATGATCGAACCCTGGTGCTGAGTTTCGACGATCTGGGGATTGATCATGTTGCCGCAATCGTGCACCGTGCAGTATCTGACAATGTTGATCATGCCGGTCTCCACGTCGACGTCGACCACAGCGATCACCGCGGCGTAGGGATAACTTGAAAAAGTATTCATGCGCCCTTTGTCATCGGGCGTGTAATCGATATTGGGATTGACAAAATAGCCTGTGACCTCCAATCCAGGCTCCATATTTTCCGGCAACAAATGAATCGCGCCGTATGCGGTGCGAATGATCTCCATGACCGCGATGGATTGGCTCGAATTCTCCTTCGCAAACACCTGGCCGTCGCCGATCTCCAGCTTTTCCGGAACTACGTTCAACCGGCGCGCGGCGATGCCGAGGATTTTATCGCGCATCAATTTTCCCGCCACCCAGGCCGAAGGCATCAAAACGACCGACGAGCGGCTGCTGCCGGTGCCGAAGCCGTACGGTGTCGGCAAAGTATCGCCGTGAATCACGGTAATCTGATCGAATGGAATACCGGTTTGACTGGCGACGATTTGCGCAATCGTGGTCTCGTGCCCTTGCCCCTGTTCGCCCATGCTGGAAAATACCGTCGCCGCGCCCGAAGGATCGATGCGCAACCGGCACGAAGCGTACCCGCCGGTGGCGTGGATGCGGCTCGAGCTTGTCGGTTCCATGACCAAAGCGACACCGATGCCACGATAAATACCTTTTTTACGCAAATCGGCTTGCTCTTTGCGCAGATGCTCGTAGCCCGCGATTTCCGCAGTGCGCTTCATCGCCAGATGATACTGCCCGCTGTCGTAGAGCGCGCCGGTGACATTGCGATAGGGGAAAGCATCGGCAGGGATAAAATTCTTCATCCGAATGTCGATGGGGTCCATTTTTAATTCCAGCGCGGCGATATCGACGAGCCGTTCCAGAATATAAGACGCGTCCGCCTTGCCGATGCCGCGCAATGATCCATGAGTGGTCTTATTGGTCGAGATGCCGAGGGCCTCCACGGCGTAGTTTTGAATCTGATAGACCCCGGTCATATAGAGCGCCGCGGCTAGAATCGAGTGATCGACCGTATAGGTCGAACCCATGTCGGCGATAATCTTGTCTCTAATACCCAACATCGTGCCGTCTTTCGTGAGCGCCATTTCGATGTAGTGAATCTGGTCGCGCCCGTGGCGGCCGTTACGCATATGTTCGACCCGCGTCTCACACCATTTGATCGGCCGGCCGAGCTCACGCGAAAGATAGGGCAAAAGCAGCTCTTCCTGATACGTTTGAATCTTGACGCCGAAGGAGCCACCCACGTCCGGCGCGATCACGCGAATCTTGCCTTCCGGAAAACTTAAAACCTCCGCGATCCGCCCTCTCAGCGAGTGCGGATTCGCCGTCGCCGACCACATCGTCAGACTATCCTCTTCCTTATTATACTGCGCCAAATAGGCGCGCGGCTCGATAGGGCAAGCGGTGATGCGGTGGCTGCGAATTCTTTCTTTGACGACGACATCGGCAGCTTGGAAGACTTTATCGATACCGTCGGTGGCGAAATGATATTTGTAAACAATGTTGCCGCCGACATCTTCATGAACCACGGCCGCCCCCGGCTCCATCGCGGCCTCCGGATCGATGACCGCCGGCAACAATTCGTAATCCACCGACACCGCATCGACCGCGTCTTCCGCCAGATAGCGATTGTCCGCCACCACGACCGCTAACGGTTCGCCGAAATAACGGACTTTGTCGACCGCGAGCGGATAAAGCTTCACCGTCCGCAGCATCGAGCTCCCGCCGACGCGCAAGGGTTTGACGTGTTGGGCGATTTCTTTGCCGGTGAAGACGGCGCGCACACCGGGCATGGCGCGCGCCGCGTCGACATCCATCGATTGAATGCGGGCATGCGCGCAAGTGCTGCGCACAAACGATACATGCAGCGTCCCGGGCGGCAAAAGATCGTCGACATAGCGCCCCCTGCCGGTAACAAATCGCTCTGTTTCTTTTCTTCTGACTCGCTCTCCAATAGGAGCGTTGATGGGAAAATCCATAAAATCCCTTAGCGCCGGCGTTGCCGCGTTCAGACTTTAATCTGCCCTTTCTCGCAAACCACGATCTTGTCGTCGACCACCACCGTGACCCGATCAACGATGCCTTCCAGGCGCAGCTTACTATTCACTTGATGTCGGTCCGCTCCATGGCCGATGCCGAAATGCATCGCCCCTAGCCGTTTCTTCTCGCTGCGCATATTGAACGTGTTCGGTGGACAATTCTTGTTCGTACCGATGGCCGCCTCGCCGCCGACGGCCCAGGAATTCTCGTCGCCATATTTCTTCAGATACTCGCGGATATAAGCGGCTTCATTCTTACCGTCGATGCTTTTGACCCATCCGTCTTTGATCGTAAGCTGGACCGGATCCTTCCAGCGCCCGGGCGGCACATGCGCGGTCGTGTCCCAAACAATAGTGCCATTGGCCGTGCCGGGAACCGGTTCAACGTGAATCTCACCCCAAGGCCATGTTCCTCCGGTAAGCCGGCCGGTTTTTTCGCTGATTCTGACCGGCGGCTGCGACCAGCGCTCCGCATGATAGTTCGGCGTATATCCGGAAATATCCGCGGTAAAATCGCTGCCGGATTGCGAAGTGATATGGATCTTTTTCCCCTTATCATAGACTTCGCCGATGCGCCGGCAGATATCACCGACTTCTTCCATCTCCTCGAGGGTGGTCTTGCCGCCACCCTCGGTAAGAATCTCGACGGTCGATTCTTCCATCAATAGAATTCCTGTTTTCCCTGTGTCGCGAATCTCGCGCAGACCCGGCGTGCCGCTGTTCATGCAGGTGGTCGTCAACGCAACGACGAGGTCCGCTTCCTTCGCAGCGCCGATCGCCATCGACAGCGGATCGGCGCAGTGATACGGCAGCGGCGTAAACATCGTCAGCATCGCCTGCGCGCCTTTTTCGTTCAGCACCGCCATGATGGCTTGCCAAACGAGCGGGTCCATGGCGGTATCGGTCATCACCATGATTTTGTGCTTCGGCCCGACGTTCCGAAACGGCACTTGCAGGTTCTTCATCAGCTCGATAATTTTCGTCGAAGGAATTCCATACCGATCGGCGGACATAAACGCACCTCCCTTATTCGGCTACTCGCTGGTTAATCTTTGAAAAACTTACCCCACTTCTCTTCCGTCGCTTTCAATAACTCCGCGCCGATCTTGGTCGTGCGCGGAAATTCATCGATCCAGTGGTACGGCCGGCAGGCGTCGATGATCGCCACGGCCCCGGTGTAGTCGCCCGCTTCTTTCTTGTGCTTGGGCAAGCGCGGGTCGATTTTATAGCTCCAGATTCGCCGGCATACGTCGAGCGAAGTCTCCGGATCACAGCGCGTCGCCAGCGCCCACATGACGTCATGGAGATCGAAAGGATCGATGTCGTCATCGACAACGATGACGAATCGTCCGTGATAACCGGCCGTGCCGCCCAACGCGCCATGCGCCGCGCGCATCGCATGGCCGGGATAGGCTTGCTTGATCGCAATGATTGTCATGCCCCAGGAATAGTTGACGCCCATGATGTTGGGAATTCCGAGCGCTTCGAGCTCGTTCCAGATAAGGATGCCGCGCGAAGACAGAATGCCGCGGCTCGTCCCCAGAAAAGGCGGCGAGCCGAGAATGATCGGATCATTACGATAAAGGACGCTCTTGATCACGGTGATCGGCGCCGGCCGCGCCCCGCCGCCGTAGTAGCCGGACATCTCGCCGAAGGGCCCTTCGATCTGCGTGCCTGCTTCGGGCGGCAACATCTCGCCTTCGAGTACCACTTCAGCGGTCGCCGGGATCGGCAAGTCCGTCACCACTCCCTTGGTGACTTCGACGGGCGCGCCGCGCATCCACCCGGCGAAGCCGTACTCGGAAACGCCCCAGCTTAGATTGGTGCCGGCGGTTTCAAACAGCGCCGGCTCTTGCCCGAGCGAAATCGCGGTGGGACAGGGTTTTCCCTTCGCCCAGTATTTCTTACGGATCACGTCACCGTGATGGCCGGAACCGATATGGGCGACGATCGTATGCTTGCCGTGCAGCATGTAGCGGTAAGAACCGACGTTGATATAACCGGAGTCGGGATCGCGCGTGACCGCTGCGGTGGCGCATAGGTAAGGGCCGCCGTCTCTCTGGTGCCATCTCGGCCAGGGGAATTTCGTCAAGTCGACGTCGTCGCCGATCATAATGTTTTCTTTGACCGGACCATTCTCGACTTCTTTGGGCTCGATCGGCACAACCTCCTTGAGCTTGTTCTTCCAGAACTTGACGGCTTCCGCATCGCTAAGACTTTCATCCACCCCGTAAACCATCCGCTCTCTGGTCTTGTGAGCTAAAAAGTTCGTGAGAATGCGGAAACCTTTCTTGTAGCCTTGAATCGAGTCGAATAGCACCGCCGGAGTATTCGGCCGGGACGCCGCCATTTCGGTTATGGCGCCGATCTCCAATTCGCAGCTGGCGCCTTCGACAACTTGAAGCTGGCCGATTTTTTCCAAGGTAGAGATGTAATGCCTTAGATCGCTAAAAATCACTTACTTCTCCTGTCGTATGTTTTTACGCCGAGATTTTTGTCGTTGTGCAGAATGGTGACCTCGATCGGTATGCTCCGCGCCGCGGAAACAAAGGCTGGGCAACGGCGTGTCGCCGCCTCCACGACGGACTGAATGGCATCGGGCGGATCGCCACTTTCCACCGTGACCTTGTAAGTGATTCGCGAAAACCCCCGTTCAGCTTCCCTTTCCGCATCCCCGGTTCCCGGTTCGATGTAACCGGATATTTCTCCCTCCAGCCGGCTAAGTTGAACATCATCCACCGCCGCGCTTTTTATGCACCACACTTGGTGGCACATCATGATACCGGCAAGAAAATAACGCAGCGGCGCGGGGCCAGCATCGTGACCGCCGACTTCATCGCCCTCATCAGCGATAAAGCTGTGCCCCTCTACCGTAGCGCGAAACTGGAGTCCATGAAGCGCCTTGCAATTCACCGTCGTGACAGGCCGCTGTGGCTCGCCCTCCTTGCGCGCTCGGCGCTGACTCAGTTGCCGCATGGCGATTTCTTTAAGGTTGGGTTCGACTTTGAACATAGTTTCCTCCAATTTTTTCTCGATTAAAACTCCACGTCTCACGGCGTGGCCCACGGAGAAAAGCCCTCCGGCAGATGCCCCATGGCATCAAATGAAAGCTGTAAACTTGCATAAGAGCCTTACGGCCTCCAACCCGCTTTTTTCAGCTCCGCATCTACGTCCACAGCAATGCTCAAATCAAAAACCTCGGGAATCTCTACTTTACGTTCCATCTTTCTCGTTTCCCGAGCTCGGTCGATCACCTTCTTCATGTTACTCAACTCGAAACCGCCTCCGGGATTGTAGCGGCGCATCTCATCTTCATAGGTTTCGCGGGCCGTCTTACGATCATCGATGCGCAACACCTTCTGAATCACGGTTAAGGTTTCCTCTTGCTTCTGACCGAAAAACAGATGTCCTTTCAAGATTGCCCTAACAAACGAACGCGCAACGGCCTTTTCGTTGGTTAATATCTCGTTTTTCGCGATCAACGGATGAGACACATAGGGCGGCGGATTGTATTCGAGGCTTCGAAAACCGTCATGAATTGCCGCCAAGGCGTGCTGGGATGCCAGCAG
>Ga0153916_10001242_pt1 | contig 18102 bp, 17 predicted proteins | sample Opewatmetagenome_FD_109642 | JGI IMG/M metagenome (GOLD analysis project Ga0153916, IMG submission 109642) | Freshwater wetland microbial communities from Ohio, USA - Open water 3 Core 3 Depth 4 metaG | ecosystem: Environmental > Aquatic > Freshwater > Wetlands | place: USA: Ohio, Lake Erie... | reverse complement strand
GTCCGGCCGGCCCGCGTGGTGGATCGTCCTCGGTCTGGTCGGCATCCTGGCCGCCGTCCTCGCCCTGGCCGGCATGATCCCTTGGTAGGGGCCCGAAAAGGAACGTCAACAAGTATTTGCAGTCGACCCTTTCCAGGCCCCAACCGCGACCCGGCAGGGCGGTTCCCGGTCGGCCCAATCCGCGGCATCATACGGAAATTCGCCAATCGACGCTACGCCAAAACCCACCGCCCTTTGTGCCCAAACCCCCTCAGCCATATCCTCTGCCGGGGGGTTCGTAGCGCGACCCTGGGCGTTGCCCGGGGGCACGTGACACAACCCTGGACGTTGCCGGCGGGGATGCAGCGCAATTCCCCGCGGCGTGGTGGCACTGCTGGCTTGTCCAGCAGTGCTGGTCGCGTCAGAGCGGCAGGTCAGGCTCCCGCGCGAGAGCCGCGCTGCCCCTCACCCTAGCCCTCTCCCGGAGGGAGAGGGGAGCCTTTGTTCGCCCCTTTCTCTCGGCCGGCGCGGAGTTGTTTGCGGATCGCTTCCAGCCGCTTGGCAAGCTCGGCCTCGAAGCCGCGGTCGGTGGGGCGGTAGTACTCGCGTTCCACGCCGAGGTAATCCTGCGGCGCTACGCCCCCTTCGTAGTCGTGGGCGTATTGGTAGCCCTTCCCGTGTCCCAGCCGCTTCGCGCCCGCGTAGCTGGAGCCGCGCAAGTGGACCGGCACGGGCAGGAGCCGCCCCTCGCGGACATCGCGGCGGGCCTCGCCGATCCCGATCGTCGCGGCGTTCGACTTCGGCGCACAGGCCAGGTACGTGACCGCCTGGGCGAGGTTCAATTGGCATTCGGGCAGGCCCACCAGCTCGCAGGCCTGCGCCGCCGCGACCGCCAGGACCAGCCCCTGTGGATCGGCGTTGCCCACGTCCTCGCTGGCCAGGATCACCAGCCGCCGGGCCAGGAAGCGGACGTCTTCGCCGCCTTCGAGCATCCGCGCGAGCCAGTACAGCGCCGCGTCGGGATCGCTCCCGCGGATGCTCTTGATGAGCGCGCTGATCGAGTCGTAATGGGCATCGCCCAGCCGGTCGTACTGGATCGCCTTCCGCTGGACCGACTCCTCGGCCAACTGCCGGGTGAACTCGACGGGGGGCGGGCAGGAGAGCACGCCGACCTCCAGGGCCGAGAGGGCCCGGCGGGCGTCCCCGTCGCTGGTCTCGGCCAGAAACTCCAGGGCGTCCTGGTGGAGGTGGACGTCGTATTGCCCCAGCCCGCGCTCCCGGTCGGCCAGCGCCCGGCGGACTAGCTCCTTGATCTGGTCATTGGAGAGCGGCTCGAACTGGAAAATCCTGCTGCGGCTCAATAGCGGGCTATTGATCGTGAAGAACGGATTCTCCGTGGTCGCGCCGACGAGGATCACGATCCCTTCCTCGACCTCCGGCAACAGCACGTCCTGCTGGGCCTTGTTGAAGCGGTGCATCTCGTCGATGAAGAGGAGCGTCTTCCGGCCGGTCGCCGAGAGGCGGTCGCGGGCCTCGCCCAACAGCTCGCGGAGCTCCTTGACGCTGCTGGTGACGGCACTCGTCTGGCGGAAGGTGCTTTGGGTCTCGTTGGCGAGGATCCGGGCCAGGGTGGTCTTGCCCGTCCCAGGCGGTCCGTAGAACATCAGCGACCCGAGACGATCGGCCTGGATCAGCCGCCTGAGCAGTTTCCCCTCGCCGAGGAAATGTTCCTGCCCGACGAACTCCTCCAGCGAGCGCGGCCGCATCCGCGCGGCCAAGGGCTGGGCCTGCTGGCGGTTTGCCTCCTCGCTGGCTTCAAACAGGGACATGGCCGACCCGGAGAGAGTTCTGTGACCGTGTAGCGGGCTTGCCCGGCGTTCGGTTGCGGCCGGAAGCCGCGCTTGCGACTTCCCACGATCAGTCTAGCGGGCGCGGAAGGGTTGGCCTAGTGCCGGCAGGAAAACGGGCGCGGCCTTTGCGGCTCGGCAGGGGCCTCGCACTGCCGACCGCGCCAACAATCCGCGAGTGCACCCGAACCCGCCGCCACCTTGACTTGCCCGCGAAGGGGGGGTAGGATTCATCGCTGACCTGCTTTGCCTGAATCCCTAGAGCGAGTCGTCGCATGTCGTTCGCTTCGAGATTACCGGATGGGGAAGTCTTCGCCGGGAGCCTGGCGGAGGAGCAAGAAGAGTTGGGAGTCACCCCCTCGGCCAGCGTGGACGTTGCACGGATCGAGCAAGCGGTGCGGGAGATCCTCGCCGCGGTGGGGGAGGACCCGGATCGCGAGGGGCTTCGCGAGACCCCTTCGCGCGTGGCCCGGATGTATGCCGAGTTGTTCAGCGGGCTGCACTCCGACCCCCGCGTCCACCTGCAAAAGTTCTTCACCGAGAAGTACGACGAGATCGTGCTGGTGCGCGACATCAGCTTCGAGAGCATCTGCGAGCACCACCTGATGCCGTTCGTGGGCAAGGCGCACATTGCCTATCTGCCGGACGGCCGGGTGATCGGGCTGAGCAAGCTTGCCCGCGTCGTCGAGGGGATTGCCCGGCGGCCCCAGGTCCAGGAGCGGATGACGGAGACGATTGCGAGGCTGCTGATGGAAGAGCTTCAGGCCAAGGGGGTGGGGGTGGTGATCGAGGCCGTGCACACCTGCATGACGGTCCGCGGGGTCCGCAAGCCGGGCTCGGTGTGCGTGACCTCGGCGATGAAGGGCGCGTTCCGCTCCAATCCCTCCACCCGCGCCGAAGTCATGACGCTCATTTACGGGGAGCGCCGCTAGCGGTCGGAAGAGATTTCGCCGGACGGTCGGACGATGGGCCAGTTGGACCAGCAGCGCGAAAGAATCCAGGACGACCTGCGGGGGCTGATCGGCGGGGACGTCCGCTGCGAGGACGTCTTCCTCCAGATGTACGCCACCGACGGCAGCATCTACCAGCTCAGGCCGCTCGGGGTGGTCCGGCCCCGCTCCACCGGCGACGTGGTGGCCTGCGTCCAGTACGCCGCCGGCAAGCAGATCCCGGTCCACGCCCGCGGCGCCGGCACGGGAATGGCCGGCGAGTCGCTCGGGTCGGGCCTGATCCTGGATTTCTCCCGCTACCTTCACCACGTGAAGTACACCCGGGCGGAGACGGTCCGCGTGCAGCCGGGCCTGGTGCACGAGCGGCTCAATGCCCACCTCCGCCCGCTGGGACGCCTCTTCGGCCCCGATCCGGCCAACGGCAGCGTCACCACGGTCGGCAGCGTGCTGGCCGTCGACGGCGCCGGCAGCCGGTGGCTGAAGTACGGCTCGGCGCGGCGGCACGCGGTGTCGATGCGGGTGGTGCTGGCCGACGGCAGCGCGATGGAGGTCGGGCGGGAGCCGCTGGCCGGCGGCCGAAGCAGCGACCCGCACCCCGGCAAACGCGCCTTGATCGATCGCCTGGTCCCCCTCCTTTCCGACAACGCCGAGCTGATCCGGCGCAAGCAGCCGGCCAGCCGCGTCAACCGCTGCGGCTACCAGTTGGCCGACGTGCTGGGCGAGGACTATCTCGACCTGGCAAAACTGCTGGCCGGCTCGGAAGGGACGCTGGCCCTGATCACCGAGGCGGTCCTGGCCACCCAGCCCCTGCCGCGCCATCGGGCGGTGGCGATTCTGCTGTTTGACGGCCTGGAAGGCGCGTCGCGGGCGGTGATGGACGTGTTGCGGCATGCGCCGAGCGCTTGCGACCTGATGGATCGCCGCCACCTGAGCCTCGCCCGGGAAACCGAAGTGCGTTTCGACCTGCTGATTCCCCGCGAGACGGAGGCCGCGCTGCTGGTGGAGCTGGACGGCGATCACCCGTTCGAGGTCCGCTCGCGGCTGCACCAGTTGACCGACGACATCTGCCTGAAGCGGCGGCTGGCCTTCGGGACGCGGCAGGCGTTCGATCCGGGCGAGGTGGAGCTGTTCTGGCAGCTCGCCCGCAAGATCACCCCCACGCTCTACCGCCCCAAGGGGAACGTGCGGCCCGTGCCGGTGATCGAGGATGTCGCCGTGCCGCCGGAAATCCTCCCGGATTTCCTCGTGCGGACGCAGAACGTGCTCAAGCGTCACCAGGCGGTGGCGTCGATGTTCTGCCACGCCGGGCAGGGCCAACTGCACCTCCAGCCGTTCCTGAACCTCGCCGCCCCCGAAGACGTCCAGAAGATGCAGCGGCTGGCCGAGGACCTGTACGAAGAGGTCTTTGCCGTGGGCGGGACGATCAGCGGCGAGCACGCCTGCGGGCTGAGCCGCACTCCCTTCCTGCGGCGGCAATACGGCGAGCTGCACGACGTCTTCCGCGAGGTCAAGCGGATCTTCGATCCGCAGAACCTCTTCAACCCCGGCAAGGTGGTCGGCGACAACTCGGCCCTGGTGACCCGCAATCTCCGACCGGCGATCGCCGTCCCCGCGCAGTCGCCCGCAGCGGCAGACAGCGGCGAGCAGCCGGCCATGCGGGACCTCCTGGAGCTGCAATTGAGCTGGGAGCCGGCCCAGGTGGCCGAGGCCGTCCGCACCTGCAACGGCTGCGGCGAGTGCCGCTGCCAGGCCCCGGGGCTGCGGATGTGTCCGATGTTCCGCGTCCTCCCGTCCGAGGAAGCGTCCCCGCGGGCGAAAGTGAACCTGATTCGGGGCGTGCTCACCGGCCAGACGGAGCTGGGGAGCCTGACCAGCGCCGAGTTCAAGGAGGTCGCCGACCTGTGCATCCACTGCCACATGTGCCCCGACGAGTGCCCCGCCAAGGTCGACGTCCCGAAGCTGATGGCGGAGAGCAAGGGGGCCTACGTGGCCGCCCACGGCTTGCCCGTGTCGGACTGGGTATTGGTGCACCTGGAGCGTCTGGCCGCGCTGGCGAGCGGGATCAGCACGGCGGCGAACTGGGCGATCGGCAACCGCCAGATGCGGTGGCTGGGGGAGAGGCTGTTGGGGATTGCCCACAGCCGGAAGCTTCCGCGGGTGGCTTCGCGGAGTTTCCTCCGCCGGGCCACCCGGCGCCGTCTCACCCGCCCCACCCGCCGCACCGGCCGCAAAGTCGCCTATTTCGTCGATCTCTACGCCAACTACTTCGACCCCCAGTTGGCCGAGGCCCTGGTGGCCGTCCTGGAGCACAACGGCGTGGCGGTCTACGTGCCGCCGGAGCAGCGGCAGGCGGGCATGCCGGCCGTCTCGTGCGGGGCGCTCGACTGGGCCCGGAGACTTGCCCGACACAACGTCGACGTCCTCGCCGAGGCGGTCCGCCAGGGATACCACGTCGTGGCGACCGAGCCGGCGGCCGCCCTCTGCCTGACGCGGGAATACCCCAATCTGCTCGACGACGAGGACGCCCGGCTGGTCGCGCAGAACACCAGCGAAGCCTGCACGTACCTCTGGAAGATGCACACCCTCGGAAAGCTGCAGCTCGACCTGCGGCCGATCAACGCCGCGCTGGGATACCACATGCCGTGCCGGTTGAAGGCCCTCAAGGTCGGCAGCCCCGGCGAGAACCTGCTGCGGCTGATCCCCGGCTTGACGGTCGATCATTTGGAAGAGGGCTGCTCCGGCATGGCGGGCACGTTCGGCTTGAAACGGGAGAATTACCGCACCAGCCTGCGGATCGGCTGGAGCCTCATCCGGCGGCTCCGCGACCCGAACATCCAGGCCGGAACCACCGAGTGCAGCACGTGCAAGATCCAGATGGAGCAGGGAACCAGCAAACCGACCGTCCACCCCCTCAAGCTATTCGCCCTGGCGTACGGCCTGATGCCCTCGGCGGCGAGACTGCTGAACTCCCAGGGCGGGGAGCTGATCGTCACGTGAAGGTCCGGGTCCGTCTCTTTGCCGTCGCCAGACAGGCCGCCGGCCGGGAGTCCCTCGAGTTGGAACTCCCCGAAGGAGCGACCATCGGCGAGCTCCGCAGCCGCTTGGCCGCCCAGGTGCCCCCCTTGGCCGGTCTGCTGGGCCAGGTGATGTTTGCCCTCGGGGCCCGGTACGCGGCCGACGACGCGGTCATTCCCCCCGGGGCTGACGTGGCCTGCATCCCGCCGGTCAGTGGCGGATAGACGGCCGGCGGGTAAAATGAAGACGGTCCAGACCATGATCCAACTTACCCACAACCCCATCGACCCGACCGCCGTCTTGGAGTCTGCGAGGTCCCCTGCCGCGGGGGCCGTCGTGCTGTTCCTGGGGACCGTGCGCCAGATGACCGGGGGGCGGCAAACGCGGTCGCTCGACTACGAAGCCTACCCGGAAATGGCCCGGCAAGCCCTCGCCGAATTGGAGGCCGAGGCCCGACGGCGCTGGCCGCTGGTGGAGTGCCAGCTCGTGCACCGGCTGGGGACTCTGGCACTCGGCGAGGTGAGCGTGGCGATCGCTACAAGCGCGGCCCACCGCCAGCCGGCCTTTGAGGCCGCCGCGTGGCTCCTCGACCGGATCAAGCAGGTGGTGCCCATCTGGAAGAAGGAGAACTGGGCGGACGGGACCGGCCAGTGGGTGCATCCCGGCATCGAGGCCGCCTCGCCAGGAGACGCTGCGCCGTGAGCATCGCCGATCCGCTGGTCGACGGTTTCGGGCGGGTCCATACCGATCTGCGGATCTCGGTCACCGACCGCTGCAACATCCGCTGCGACTATTGCATCCCGGCCCGCGGCGTCCAGTTCCGCCCGCACGCCGCGATCCTCTCGTTCGAGGAGCTGGAGCGTTTGGTCCGCGTGGCGGCACGGCTGGGCATCCGCAAGCTTCGCCTCACCGGCGGCGAGCCCCTCGTGCGCAAGGGGATCTGCCGCCTCGTGCAGATGCTCTCCGGCGTGCCCGGGATCGAGGACGTGGCGATGACCACCAACGGCGTCCTGCTGGCCGAGTACGCCGAAGGGCTTAAGGCCGCCGGGCTCCAGCGGCTGAACGTCAGCCTGGATACGCTGAACCGGGAGAAATTCCGCGAAATCAGCCGCCGCGACGGGCTTCCGCAGGTCCTGGAGGGGATCGCCGCGGCATGCCGGGTCGGATTCCGCCAGATCAAGCTCAACGCGGTCGCCCGCCGCGGCCGCAGCGAGGACGACGTGGTTCCCCTGGCCCAATTCGCGCGGAATCTGGGCCTGGAGCTGCGACTGATCGAGTTCATGCCCGCCGACGGCGAGGACCGCTGGTCCAGCGAGCAGGTGTTGAGCGGCGAAGAGATTCTCCGGCTGTTGGGCGAAGGGATCGGCCCGCTGGAGGCGGTGGTCGAGCCCGGGTCGCGGTCCCCCGCGGTCCGCTATCGCTTCCTCGACGGCCGGGGGTCGGTCGGGCTGATCACGACCGTGACGGAGCCCTTTTGCAGCCGCTGCAGCCGGCTCCGCGTGACCTCCGAGGGAGGACTCCGCAACTGCATTTTCTCCCCGCAGGGGTGGGACGCGCGGGCGGTGCTCCGCGGCGGCGGCTCCGACGAACAACTCGCCGAGTTGATCCGCCAGGCCGTCCTCGGCAAGAAAGAACAGCACGGGGCGGACGACGGCCGGTTGGCACCCACCGATCGAGCGATGCACCAGATCGGAGGGTAGACCTCAATCGTGATGAGTGCGAGACCTTGGTACCACGCCGGCCTGCGATTCGAGTGCATCGGCTGCGGCCGTTGCTGCACCGGCGCCCCGGGGCACGTGTGGGTCAGCGGTGCCGAGATGGAGGTCTTGGCGGCAGCCCTCCGCCTCGAAATCGCCGAGTTCCAGCAGCAGTACGTGCGTTGCGTGGGGAGTCGGCGGAGTCTGGTCGAGCTGCCCAACGGGGACTGCATCTTCTTCGACCGGGAGTCGCGAGAGTGCCGGGTTTACGCATCCCGGCCCGCCCAATGCCGCACGTGGCCCTTCTGGCCATCGAATCTGCGGACGCCGAAGGCCTGGCAAGAGACTTGCCGCGCGTGCCCCGGGAGCGGCAGCGGACCGGTCGTCCCTCTGAAAGAGATCAGGGTCCGGGCCGGGGTGGTTCGCATTTAGGAGCCTAAGAGGCAGGAGGCGTGGCCACCTCGTTGGGGAGAAATATACTCCCCGAAAGGTCTGAAGCGGGCCGAGGAGCAGGCGGGCGGGAGCGTCCCTTGGCGGGTCTTATATCCACCCCAAGTGGCATATCGGTTTTGCCGTTTCTGCGGCTTTTGCGGTCTGACTGGAGTTTTCCGGTTCTCAGTCCGATAAATGGGAAGCACCCGGCGCGGCTGGGGTGGTCGTGGCGCGCCTTCGACCACTCAGCGCGGGCCGCCGCGGTATTGTGGTTAGTCTTTTCCTGGAAAGGACTTGCCTCGCAAGGACGCGGGCGGGCTTAGGTCCGGTGTCACTAAGTTCTTTGGCAATAAGAAGTTACCGATCGACGATCGATTCTCCACCCCCACGTGGTGTGGGGCGCCGAATCGGCAAAAATCTCCCTGTGCACTGTGGGAACTCCGGATTGACCTTGACTGTAGTTGTTACGCCATCTACACTTGGAGCGTGACTGGGTTGTTCCGAGGGGACTCTGGTCTTGAGGCCCGGTGGTTCCTCTCACAGGAGAAACGAGTCGTGACCAAGAAAGAGATCGTTCGAACCATTTCCGAGGAAATTGGGCTTACCCAGTTGAAGACGAAGGAGATCGTCCAGAAGACGTTCGACGCCATCGTCGAGGCCCTCGTGGAGGACGGGCGGATCGAGCTGCGGAACTTCGGCGTGTTCGAAGTGAAGCGGCGTGCCCCTCGCAAGGCCCGCAACCCCCGGACCGGCGAGAAGGTGGACGTGGCCGAGAAGTTCGTCGTTACCTTCAAGCCGGGTAAGGAGATGGAACAACGGGTCCGCGAGTTGGAGCGCCGCGCGGCCGCCGCCAGGGCGGCCGAAGGACTCAGGGGCGACTCCCAGCGGACAGCCGTCCCGGAACCAGCCGGGGCTATCGGTGGTTACCCCTCGCAAAACGGGGGCTCCTGAGAGGACGCCAGCCGCTCCAATCCACAACGACTTGTCTGCCGTACCCTGCGAAGCACGTCCCGTCTGTTGCTTCGACGCCTTTCCCGCAACACAACAAAACACCTTGCGTTTCGAACTCGCCGAAGGCGTGCCGCCGGCACGCGCTGGCCGCGCGGTGGCGGATGAGGTCGGCGATCGGGCTTCGCGCTTTTACTGGTGATGCTGCAAGGTGTTTCTCAGGGAGGAGTTACGTGATGCGTACGCTGCTAGGTGTTGTCCTCTGTGGGTTACTGCTGGGCACGACCGCCGGCTGTATCATTCCCGCCTACTCGGGCGATCCGACCCGTCGTGTCCAGGAACTGATCTACACCTCGGAAGGCCTCCGCATGATCATGGACGAGTGGGAGCGGATCTGGTTCCTGGACCAGCCCGACCACATGACGCCCTACCGGACTCACGGGGGCGTGATCTAGTCCGTGTCGCTTGCCGCGGGGCCCTATGCCGGCCTCGCGCGAGCGGTGTGGCGGGGTTTGTCTCCCGTGGGAAGGTTGCGCGCTGCGCGCCGAGGACGGCCGGCGGCTTCCCGGAATCGCCGGGAGGCCGTTGGGGCTCGGGGGGCCCGTTGATAGGCATCGCGCGACCCGCTACACTGCTCCTTTGGGGGCGCGCTGGACGCCCCGTCTCTCCCTCCTTTGCCGCCGTCCGCTGTGGGCCCCAGCTCGATCGTGAAAGCCGCCGCCGTTCGCCTCGACGTCCAGCTCGGCCGTCTTCGCCTGGCCAATCCTATCGCGGTGGCCTCCGGCACTTTCGGTTACGCCCGGGAAGTGGCGGGCTTTGTGGACCTGGGCCGGCTGGGGGCGATCCTGCCCAAAACGATCACGCTCCATCCGCGGGCCGGCAACCCCCCGCCGAGGACCGTCGAGACCTCCGCCGGAATGCTCAACTCGATCGGCCTGGACAACGACGGCATCGAGGACTTCCTCGAGCACCAGATGCCGTACCTGGCCGGCCTGGGTCCTGCCATCGTGGTCAGCATCGCCGGGAAGACCCAGCAGGAGTTCGTCGCGATGAGCGCCCGGCTGGACGGGGTGCCGGGCGTGGCGGCGATCGAGTTGAACGTCTCTTGCCCCAACGTCAGCGGCGGCGTGGATTTTGGGACCGACCCCCGGATGTGCGAGGGAGTCGTCTCCGGCATTCGCCGGGCCTGCTCGCTCCCCGTCCTGGCCAAGCTGACCCCGAACGTGACCGATATTGCCCAGATCGCCCGGGCCGCGGAGGCGGGCGGGGCCGACGCGATCTCGCTCATCAACACCTGCTTGGGATTGGCCGTCGATTGGCGCCGCCGCCGGCCGCGGCTGGGGCAGGGGATGGGAGGGCTGAGCGGGCCGGCGATCAAGCCGATCGCCCTGCGGGCCGTGTATCAGGCGGCGCGGGCCGTCCGCATTCCCCTGATGGGGATCGGCGGCATCGCCTCGATCGACGACGTCATGGAGTTCCTCGTGGCCGGCGCCGCCGCGGTCCAGGTCGGCACGGCCAACTTCTACAACCCCAGCGTGACGATCGAGATCCTCGATGCCCTCCCCACCGCCCTGGCCGAGCTGGGCGCCCAGAGCGTCGCCGACGTGGTGGGAACACTCCAGTTTGCCGGGACCGTAAAGAGCGTGAAGTAACGACCGGGACCAACGACCATGCGCGTACTCTCCGGGATTCAGCCGACAGGGCGTTTTCACTGGGGCAACTACTTCGGCGCGATCCGCCAGTACATTGAACTGCAGGGCGAGCGCGACAACGCCTTTTACTTCATCGCCAACCTCCACGCGCTCACGACGGTCCGCGACCGCGGCGAGCTCGCCCAGAACTCCCTCGACGCGGCCATCGACCTCGTGGCCCTCGGACTCGATCCCGAGCGGGCCACGCTTTTCATTCAGTCCGAGGTGCCCGAGGTGGCCCAGCTCTGCTGGCTGCTGATGACCGGCGCGCCGATGGGCCTCTTGGAGCGGTGCCACGCCTACAAGGACAAGAAGGCCCGCGGGCTCCCGGCCGACGCCGGCCTGTTCGCCTACCCGGTGCTGATGGCCGCGGACATCCTGGCCTACGACTCGGACGTAGTGCCGGTGGGCGAGGACCAGGTGCAGCACATCGAGGTCTGCCGCGACCTGGCGGCCACGTTCAACCACGAGTTCGGCGAGACCTTCGTGATGCCCAAGGCGAAGGTCCTCAGCACGGCGGCCCGCGTGCCCGGGATCGACGGCGAGAAGATGTCGAAGAGCTACAACAACACGCTGGACGTGTTCGAGGACCCCAAGGCCCTGCGGAAACAGATCATGCGGATCGTGACCGACTCGCGGCCGATGGCGGAGCCGAAGGATCCCGAGAGCGATCACCTCTACCAACTTTACTCGCTGTTTGCCGGCGACGCGGAGCGGGAGGAGCTGGCCGCGGTGTACCGAAGCGGGGGCTTCGGGTACGGGGAGGTGAAGAAGGCCCTGGCCGACCTGGCGGAAGGCTACTTTGCCGAGGCCCGCGAGCGCCGCCGCGAGCTGGAAGCGAACCCAGGCCGCGTCCGCGCGATCCTTGCCGACGGCGCCGCCCGCGCCCGCCGCAAAGCCGCCGAAGTCCTCGCCCGCGCCGAGAATGCCTGCGGAGTGAAGCTCCCGCCGATCGGCTCGTCGGCTGCGGTCGGGTGATGGGTTCCGCCGGGGCGCGAGTTTCCGCCGGCGAGCGCAGTGTCTGCGCTCTTGACGTGCGACTGCCGCAGGGACATACTGCGGTTGATCGAACAGGTCTTACAGGGGAAGTCAGGTGTCCGAATGACACACGCCGCTCCACTCGAACAACGCAACGTTCGCGACAAAGAAGAGCTCGCGGTCTTCCGGTTTTTCCGCTGCCAGTGGATTGAAATGCTCGATGGCGCCGATGACCACGCGATATCCAAACAAATCACCGCATTACTCTCTGCCGATCTTGAGTTTCGTACGATCGTCCGTTCGCGCGAGCTCAACCGGCACGCGTCGAACCCTCAAAACGGCATGATCCATTGGTTCATCGACGAAGGATTTTTCGCCCACCAAGTACTTACTATCCGCCGAATGACGGAGGAGTACGACGGCCAAAAGAGAAGAGCTGTGTACTCGTTGCCACGGATCATGTCCGAAATCGAGGAACGTCGCGAACTCATCACTCGCGAGATGTACGTGTGCGTTGATGGGGATCCGTACGATGCTACCGAGGATAATCTGCACACACGCGCGCGACACGCGGTATTCGACAAACTCGCCCAGGTCGATTCGACCAATCGATCACGCGACGACCTTATTCATGCGGACTACGTCCACAACCTGCGAACGCGTCTGGAGTCGTCCAAGGTAGTACGAACCTACGCGAACAAGTTCCTCGCGCACGCTGCAGCTCCGAGCACTCGGACCGGGAGCTGGGAATTCAGCGTGAACGATCTTGAACAAGTGTACAAAGACTTGGTCGGTCTTACGCGCGAACTGTCGGAACGTGTCCTGTATCACGCCGGCATAATCTTCTTGCCTTCGTACATCTATGATGTGCTAGCGCACTTTGACAACCCAGTGTGTCATGCGTCAAAGCTTCGCGAGCTTGAGGAATTCTGGGAGAAACGCCAAGAAGAGTTGCGGGAGCTTGAACAGGCGAGCGTGAGCTAACGCGCACACAAACGCGACATCGCACCCTCTAGGAATGCCACGGCGACCCGGACGAGTTGATCACGCGCCTCAAAGCGGGCGAGCAGCAGGACAGAGATCGCCTCGTAAGGACGGAGGGAGTCGAGAAGCGCGCCCGCACGCGCAAAGGTGAATGATGAGGAGCTAATCGAGGGCGTCCGGGAATTGACCAGTCCAGGCCCGTGAGGGGCACAAGTCCATAGCCCAGGGCGCGAGCCCTGGGGGCCGGGAAGCCAATCTGCACAGAAAGCCCCGAGAGGGGCGACAGAAGCGCCGCACGCGGTTTCTTTCGCCCCTGCCGGGGCTCACGGAACGTGCGCGACCCCTTCCCAGGGCTCGCGCCCTGGGCTATTGTCTGTCGCCGCTACGCGGCTGACGAGCACAGGCACAACCCCGGGTTCCGACTCGGCCAATTCCCGGACACCCTCAGCTAATCTGTTGATTTGTTGAAGGGAGACTCCGCCATGCCAGAAGTCATCGAAGTGAGAGTTCTTGATCAATATCGACTCGACCTGACCTTTGACGATGGAACACGAGGGACGGTGGATCTGGGCGATCTGGTGGGGAAGGGCGTGTTCGCGGTGTGGCGCGACTACGGCGCGTTTGAACGTGTTCGAATCGGCTCGTCCGGGGAGTTGATTTGGGATGATCAAATCGATCTCTGCCCGGATGCCTTGTATCTCAAGGTGACCGGGAAAACGCCCGAGGACATCTTCCCCGCACTCCGGCGCGAGTCAGCCGATGCCTGAGGATCAGTCTTGGTATGTCGCCAGCGTCGGATCGCGGGCGTCATCCTCCGCCATGAGGCGGTCGACCAGGGGATAGGCATCCCGGGGGTCCAGGTCGCGGCTCCACTCCCGCATTTCCTCGAACACGTCCGCCCGCACGAGGACGTACTGCGTATTGGTGGCCGGATCGACCACGGTGACGGGCCCGGCGTCGTTGGCCTCGTGGAGTGCCTGCCGCTGCTGGTCGGTGAGATTGGGAGTCATCATCGGCAATCCTTGACAGTAGGCTGACCATTTTACATATTCTTCTACCACAAGGCCGGCCCGTCCACCCAGCCGCACTTGCCTGAAAAGCGACGGCGCCCCACCAATTCGAGTGGGTGCCCCGCGCCGGCCTCAGGTGAAGAGACGCTTCCGGTCGCAGCCCTGCTTGGTCTCCGGTTCCGGCACTTGATCCTGCTGAGATGGCTCGAAGACGAGAGGCGCCCCGACGATCGGGCTGCGTGAGGTCGAGAGGAAACTGGGGGGACGAACAACCCACCCTGGCGGACGCCATAAGCGGCGACGCTGATCCCGACCGATAGCCAGCGAAGGGAAACGATCAGACATTCTCCATCCACGATCAGGAGTCCTCCATGTCCAGTGCGTCGCAATGGTACGTTGCCCGGGGGTCGCAGTCGGTCGGCCCGATGTCGTTTGAGCAGTTGATCGCCCAGTTGCCCGGCGCGGGGGGGCTGGAGGCCTTCGTCTACGGCCCGGGACTCGCCGAGTGGACCAAGGCCCGGCACGTCGGCGCGATCGTCCAGGCGATGTCCGGCCAGGCGGGTCCGCCTCGCCCGCCCGGAGCACCGCGCCAGGCCGACGAAATCGACTACGAGATTTTCGGCTCGGAGATGCAGTACGTCGAGGTCACGCTCGATCCCAACGAGATGGTCATCGCCGAGGCGGGCGCGATGATGTACATGGACCCCGACATCAAGATGGAGGCCGTCTTCGGCGACCCGTCGAAGCAAGGCGGCGGGTTCTGGGGGAAGGTCGTGTCGGCCGGGAAGCGGGCGCTGACCGGTGAGTCGCTCTTCATGACCACCTTCACCAACGCCGGCGGCGGCCGGGCGAAAGTGGCCTTCGCCTCTCCCTACCCCGGCAAAGTGATCCCCATGCACCTGGACCAGCTCGGCGGCGAGCTGATCTGCCAGAAGGACGCCTTCCTCTGCGGGGCCCGCGGGATCCAGATCGGCATCGCCTTCCAGAAGAAGATCGGCGTGGGCCTGTTCGGCGGCGAGGGGTTCATCATGCAGCGGCTCACCGGCGACGGGATCGCCCTGGTTCACGCCGGCGGGACGATGATGGAGCGGACGCTCCGGCCCGGCGAAATGCTCAAGCTCGATACCGGCTGCCTGGTGGCGGTGGTGCCGAGCGTGAAGTACGACATCCAGTTTGTGGGCGGGATCAAGAACACGCTGTTCGGCGGCGAGGGGCTCTTTTTCGCCACGCTGACCGGGCCCGGCCGCGTCTGGTGCCAGTCGATCCCCTTCTCCCGCCTGGCCGGGCGGATCGTGGCCGCGGCGCCCGGGTTGGGCAGCGGGGGAAAGGGGGAGGGCTCGGTCCTCGGCGGACTGGGGCGGATGCTGAGCGGCGACTGAGCGGGCGTCGCACGGCGCGTGAAGCGTCGATGCGATCGGCGCGGATGCTGCTCGCGCAACGGGCCAAGCCGCTAGTGGCTTAGCATCAGCGCTTGGTCGAATCGTCGCGCCGCCCGGTGCGGCAACCCTACCACTTCGTCCCCTCGCTGGGTTTCACCATGCCCCGCAGTCCGATCGACTCGGGGTGTCGGGCGATCTTGTCGGTGAAGATCTTGGCGTTCTCGATGATCGGCCGCGCTTCGACGGTGAGCCGCTCGACGTTGGCCATCGTCCGCTTGACGTTGTCGTAGAGCTCGGGGTCGGTCATCAGCCGGCCCAGCGAGCCCTGACCGCTGTTGAGCGTCTCGGTGAAGGTGAGCAGCTCGCCCATCAGCTTGTCGAGCTTGTCGGCCGAGGAGTTCAGTCGCACGAGCAGGCCCTTTCCCTCGCCGCCCAGGGACGAGGTGAAGTCGTTGAGGTTGTCGAGGTTCTTGTCGACCAGCGCCATCGTGTTCTGCATCTGGCGGACGGTGTCGCGGGTCTCGCGCATCAGCTCGGGGATCTGGTTGACGGTGTCGCGGATCTTGGCCTTGGTTTCCGGGTCGCCGAAGATCTCGTTGGCGTTGCGGACCGTCTGCTGGAGCATCGCCGTGGTCTCGTCCCCCTGGGCGATCATCCGGTTGATTTTCCCTTCGTTGGCCTTGAGCAGATTGCCGACCTGGTGGGCGACCTGGCCGAGCTCGTCGCTGGTGCCGGTGATCGAGCCGATCGCGCCGGCGAGGCGCTCCTGGAGCTTGGCGACGACCTGGATCGGGTCGTCGTAGGCGACGCCTTCCAACTGGGCGCCGTCCTTGACGGGGGTCCTCGGCAGGTCCTTCCTGCCCGAATCGACGAAGTGGATCACCGAGTCGCCCAGGAGCGAGGTGGTGATCCGGGCGACCTCGTTTTCGCGGATCGGCTTGTCGGCGTCGATGCGGGCGATGACCATGACCCCGCCCTCATCCAGCAGGTCGACGCTGCTGACGCGGCCCACGAGCACGCCGCTCTTCTTGACCGGCGTGTCCGGCGTGATCCCGGGGGCGTCGGTGAACTTGATCTTCACCAGGTAGGTCGAGCGGAAGATGCCCGGGCCCTCGCCGAAGAGGAAGACGAGGATGAGGGTGATGAGCAGGCTTGCCAGCACCATCACCCCCACGCGGAATTGGACCACCCGTTCGTCCATCGCTCAGCCCCCGTTTGCCTGCCGCATTTCCATCAGCCGCTCGCCGGCCTCCCCTTCGACGAACTGGCGGACGCGGTGGTCGGCGGCCTGCTGGAGGCCGCCGGGAGGGCCGTCGTAGATCACCTGGGGCTCGCCGGGGCGAAGCCGGGGCAGCGGGTAGAGCATCACCACCCGGTCCGCCACCTTGAGCGTCGTCCGCATGTCGTGGGTCACGACGACGCTGGTCACCGGGTGGCGCTTGCGGGTGCTGAGGATCAGCTCGTTGATCACGTCGGCCATGATCGGGTCCAGCCCCGTGGTCGGCTCGTCGTAGAGCATCAGCTCCGGCCCCGTGGCCAGCGCCCGCGCCAGCCCCACCCGCTTCCTCATCCCCCCCGACAGCTCCGCCGGCTTCTTCCCCAGCACGCCGGCCGGCAGGCCCACCTCGGACAGCCTTGCCAGGACGATCTGCCGGATCTCGTGCTCCGGGCGGGAGGAGTGCTGCCGCAGCGGGAAGGCCACGTTCTGGGCAACCGTCATGCTGTCGAACAAGGCCGCCTGCTGGAAAAGGAAGCCGAAACGGAGCCGCTCGCGGGTGAGCTCCCTGTCGCTCAATCGGGCGACGTCCCGGCCGTCGAAGTAAACCGTCCCCCGAACCGGACGCAACAGCCCGATGATCGTTTTCAGCAGCACCGTCTTGCCGCAGCCGCTCTCGCCGACGATCGCCACGGTCTGTCCCCGGGCGACGTCGAGATCGATGCTGCGGAGCACGTATTGCCGCCCGAAACGGACCGCCAGGTCCTCGATCCGCACGAGCGGCTCGGCCGTCGTCTGTTGGGAACCGTGCGTATTCAGCGGACCGACCATAAGATCAGATCAGCGAGGGCGCCTTGGGATAGAGCATCGTGTACACCGAGTCGAGCGTGATCCCCAAGAGCAGGTCCAATATGAGGATGATCACGAACGACTGGACGAACGCGGCGGTGGCTGCCCGGCCCACCCCTTCCGCCCCGGGATCGCAGTGGAACCCCTTGTGACAGCCGATCAGGGCGATCGCGGCGCCGAACCACAGGCTCTTGAACACGCCCGAGAAAAGGTCGAACATGCTCACGTACTGCCGCGAATTGGCGATGTAGTGGTACCAGTCGATGTTGAGGATGTAGACGCTGTAGTAGGCCCCGCCCACCACGCCCATGAAGTCGGCCATGATCGTCAGCGTGGGGATCAGCACCAGGCAGCCGAGGAACCGGGGGACGACGAGGTAGTGGATCGGGTTGGCGCCCATGCTCGCCAGGGCGTCGATCTGCTCGGTCACCCGCATCGTTCCCAGCTCGGCCGCCATCGCGCTGCCGACCCGGCCGGCCAGCATCGTGGCCGCCAGCACCGGGCCCAGCTCGCGGACCAGCGACATGTTGATCACGGCCCCCAGCCGCGTCTCCAGCCCGAGCATGCGGAACTGCGCGTAGCTCTGGACCGCCAGGACCATGCCGATGAAGGTCCCGGTGAGGGCCACCACCGGCAGACTCATCACCCCGATCTGGTAAAAGCTGGGCAGAATGGTCTCCCGCTTGGGAAGATGGGTCGTGAGCCAGTAGAACGTGCGAAAGATGAAGACCGAGATGTTTCCCAGCCCGGACACCCAGTCGATGGCCACTTCCCCGAGGTCGGCGATCCAGTCGGCGATTGAGACGATCGCTTTCGCCATCCCACGAGGCGACGGCTGCTGGAAGACGGGTTGGTCAGGAACGGATGCCATGGGAATCAGCGATCAGCGGGTCAAGGTTGACGACCCCTAGCCAGGCAACACACGTGGTTTGACGGGTGCCTTGGCCAAGCTTGCTTGGCCACGCTGGCAAGACAACATGCCCACGACCAGCGCGGGAATGGCACCCAACCCTCTTCCAGCATAAGGACTTCCGGGGGCGGAGAGGACTGCTCGTGCAAATACTACGACGCACCCTCGGCGCGTGGCACGAGCCTGTTTCCTGTTTCTTCGTCGTCCCGACCGTGCG
>Ga0153916_10001241_pt1 | contig 18103 bp, 18 predicted proteins | sample Opewatmetagenome_FD_109642 | JGI IMG/M metagenome (GOLD analysis project Ga0153916, IMG submission 109642) | Freshwater wetland microbial communities from Ohio, USA - Open water 3 Core 3 Depth 4 metaG | ecosystem: Environmental > Aquatic > Freshwater > Wetlands | place: USA: Ohio, Lake Erie... | reverse complement strand
TTTGTCCACAAGACAAGCAGGAGGGACCGCGGCTCAACCGACACTGGATGAAGCTCTTTGTTATTTATAATCGTGCAAATTTATCACTGTTTATATTTTAGATTCAATCGAACGGAATTTTTATGAGAGATCTAAACGAAATAATCCGGGAGTTGATTTTACATAGGGAGCAAGGGAAAAAACCAATCACATTATTGGCTGTGTGTCCTAACTCATCAGCAGTACTGGAAGCAGCCGTTCAAGCTGCGGTCAGAAATCGCAGTATCATGTTATTCGCGGCCACATTAAATCAGGTGGATTTTGAAGCCAGTTACACGGGATGGACACAAGCTGATTTTGTACGCCAGATGAAAGAATACGCAAATAAATATAATTGGTCAGGACCACTTTACCCTTGCCTGGATCACGGTGGTCCGTGGTTGAAAGACTCGCATTCTCTGGAACATCTTACTTATTCTGAAACGATGGATAAGGTTAAAAAAAGCATCATAGCATGTATTGAAGCGGGGTATAGGCTTTTGCATATCGATCCAACTATAGATCGTACATACTCCAATAATCAACTACTGCCAATCCAGATGGTGGTTGCTAGGACAGTGGAATTGATTGCTTATGCCGAGCATATTCGGTTAGCAGGTGGACTGCCGAAACTAGCTTATGAGGTAGGATCTGAAGAAGTTCATGGAGGATTAGTAGATTTTGGTCGTTTTGGAGAATTTCTAACCTTACTCCGTTCTCAGCTCGATAAAAATAATCTGGATCAGTGTTGGCCTTGCCTGTTTGTCGCACAAATTGGTACAGATTTACATACCATTACCTTTAAACCTGGAGTAGCCCGAAGATTGTACTCAATTTTAGCCCCGCTTGGCTCGATGGTAAAAGGACATTACACCGATTGGGTAGAAAACCCTGAAGAGTATCCTATCTCAGGGATTGGAGCAGCAAATGTCGGGCCAGAATTTACAGCTCAAGAATTTATGGCTCTCGTTGAATTGGAAGCACAAGAAAGGGTAGTCATCGAGCAAATGCGAGTAACGCCTTCGAGATTTGGCGAAACGCTCCAAAATGTTGTTGTAGAATCGGGACGCTGGAAAAAATGGATATTACCAGGGGAAGAGGATTTAGAGTTTAGCAAATTGAATGCGTCAAGAAGAGAGTGGTTGCTAAAAACAGGTTCACGCTATATCTGGACGAATGAGCAGGTAATTGCTGCCAGGAATATACTTTATAACAACCTAAAGATGAATGATATTGATGCACATAACTTTGTTATCGAAAAGATTACACAGGTAATTGAGAAATATTTATGGGTATTTAATCTTAAAAATTCTATAGATAGCTTGGGCTGATAAATTGGTTGTGATCGATTCCTGTTGTTTCAACAGTACTACCTAACAAAACTGTTATATAGTTTTGCGTAATATAAATACTGGTTCGTACGTTAAATTATTAGCCATTTCTTGAAGGATTAGTAATATTACTGGAGGGAATTAAGATTTAACTCAAGGTCTACTTGCCCAAGGTACTTTTCAGGAGATGTAATTATAAGATTCCTTTGATTGACATATATAAAAATAATGACCATTAATATTAATAAGCCTGTAGGCAATTTAGGTAAGTGTAGCTAACAATTCTGTGAAGGTTCTTTACAAAAAGATAAAGATATCTGGCAACAATCTATGATAATATCTGACAGTCAATAAACAGAGGACTTAGCATTGACCTGGCAGTTTACATCTGAAGTATTAATTTCATTGCTCACCGCGGCTATTGCGCTTACCATCGGTTTACTGAGTGCGCGCTGGTGGAAAACCCCCGGGATACTATATTTTTCATTATTAATGGTGTCCATCGGGGGTTGGGCATTATTCTCAGGCTTAGAATCTGCTTCGATAGAGATACCCTGGAAAATCTTTTGGGCCAAAATGCAGTATATTGGATTTTCATTTATACCCGCATTTTGGCTATTGCAGACCTTACAATACACCCATCAGGATCAAAGGATTACCAATTGGTGGGTCGTTTCATTACTAACTGTCCCCATAATTACTATTTTTATTGTTCTTACTGAGGATAAATACCACTGGGTATGGGAATCTATAATTCCTACGTCAAATATACCCGGAGCACCCCTTGCGTATACTCATGGACAGTGGTTCCCGATTTCTGTTGGGTACTATTATCTATTAGTCATCCTTGGAATAATCATATTAATTCGTAGGACAATAACCCCCCCAAGGTCGGTAGGGGTAAGGTCTTTGCTACTTTTATCGGGGGCTATCCCACCATTGATCTGCAATTTTATCTACCATTCAAAGATATTCATGGTTAATAATTTACAGGTCATGATAATGGTCGGCTTGATGATCAGCGGCATGATTTATTTTTGGGGTATATATTATTTCCAATTACTCGAATATTCATCACTATCCCACGATGTTATTATCGATAAATTGAGCGAAGGCGTTATTGTTCTCGATCGAAGGGACCGAATCCATAATATAAACTCTACGGCTTTAAGCATGTTGGGATTAAGCCAGCGTTCTGCGAAACGAAAAAGCTTGAATGATATCATTGCCATTTGGCCAGGAATTGCAGATACTTTTCGGGTTTCGCACGATTTTGAAACCGAAGTAAGAATTAATGGGGATGCTCCGAAGACTTTAAGCGTTCGTACAACCAATCTTAAAGATAAAGATGGGCAAGCCACCGGACGGATGGTCGTATGGAGAGATATTACCCAGCACAGGCGGGTTGAATCTACCCTACGAGAGTCAGAAGCACGATTTAAAGCCTTGTTTCAAGGTGCCCCCGACGCTATCGTTATCACGGATAAAAATAGCCGGATCTTATTCGTAAATAACCAAACAATTACCCTGTTTGGATATTCCATAGATGAGCTGATGGGTAATTCGATTGATACTGTAATCCCCGAAAGATACAGAGAGGCCTATTACAAGTATCAAAAAGCATTTATCGATGAGATTGAGACCCGTCCAGGGATAAGCCTACCGTTGAACGGAATAAGGAAGAATAAGCGAGAAATTCCGATTGAAATAGCATTAAGCCCAGTCAAAATTCCGTCTGGAGTAATATTTACAAATATTATTCGGGATTTGACACTTCGTAAGGAAGCAGAGGAACAATTACGTTTACAAAGCGTTGCACTCGAATCGGCTGCCAATGGAATCGTGATTACAGATAAGAATGGGAATATTCAATGGGTGAACCCTGCTTTTACAAAAATGACGGGATATAATGCCGAAGAAGTGCACGGGAAAAATCCTCGCATCTTGAAATCTGGATTGGTCTCACAAGACGTTTACGGTGACTTATGGAAGACGATCTTGAGTGGCAATGTCTGGCATGGTGAATTAATAAATCGCAGGAAAGATGGGATCATTATCACTGAAGAACAAACGATTGCACCGGTGAGAGATAGTCTTGGGCATATCATCCATTTTATAGCCATCAAGCAAGATATTACTGAACGGAAACATGCAGAAGATGCATTGAGTAAACGATCAGAACAGGTCGACACCCTAAACCGGGTCATGCGTTCATTAAGCTCCACCTTGGATCTTTCAAAAGTGCTAGATACGATCTTGCACGAGATTCAACAAGTGATTCCATACGATAGTGCGTCAGTCTGGCTTTGTAAGAATGACATATTGGAGATCATCGCAGCTCATGGATTTCCTGATTCCGATACTTTGATTGGTACCTCATTTGATTTGTCTTCAAGGGATAATCCACATACCCAAGTCATACGGACACGTATGCCATTGATTGAGGGAGACGTCTATTCAACCTATAGTAATATCAGCAACGAGGTTCAGACCAGATATAAGAATCGTGGCTGGATGGGGGTCCCGATGATCATCGGTGACCGTGTGCTTGGAATGTTAGCGTTTGATAAAAACGTGCCTAATTTTTACACCCAAGAACAATCACAATTCGCATTAGCATTCGCAGCCCAGGCAGCAATCGCCATCGAAAATGCACGATTATATTCTGATGCCCAAAAGGAATTAACTGAAAAAATTGAAGCTGAAGAGAAATTGCTGAAATTGCAGAAAGACCTTGAGGAGCAAGCGATTAGAGATTCATTGACAGGTTTATATAATCGTAGATTCCTGGATGAGACCTTGTCGCGTGAGTTATCGAGAGCCGAGCGGGATAAATACTCAGTAAGTGTGGTTATGCTGGACCTTGATCATTTTAAAATGTTCAATGATACGTACGGCCATGATGTTGGTGATATGATGCTCAAGCAACTAGGTAGGTTGTTATCCACGCAGGTGAGAGCTGGGGATATTGCCTGCCGATTTGGTGGCGAAGAGTTTGTGGTAGTGATGCCAAAAGCATCCTTATCGGTAGCAAAGCAAAGAGCGAACGATTGGCGCATGAAGTTTGAAAGCCAAATCCTGATCCACGGTGGAGAAGTGTTGAATGCAACGCTCTCTGCAGGCGTTGCGGTTTATCCACTACATGGAACTACAAGCGATGAAATCATCCGTAAAGCCGACCAGGCGATGTATGCTGCTAAAGCAGCTGGGCGCAACCTGGTAATTATGGCAGAATAAACAACCCTTCTCAGCGATTATGCAAGTCAGACTAAACCATATTTTTTTATCCACGCATGGGAATACTGATATCATTGATATTACCCAAAAAGTGATCGAGGACGTCGATTCAAGTACGCTTACCAATGGTCTGGTGACAATTTTCTGTCCGTCATCCACCAGTGGAATAACTACGCTAGAATACGAACCTGGCGTCCAGCAAGATTTAAAGCGAATATTTAACGAAATCGTTCCAGCAGAAACGGTGTATCAACATGATGAAGCATGGCACGACGGGAATGGTCACAGCCATATTCGGGCTGCTTTATTGAAAGCATCACTAACGATACCCCTGGTAAATGGAAAAATGACCCTCGGAACCTGGCAGCAAATAGTTTACATAGATTTTGATACTCGACCTAGAAAAAGAGAAATCATCGTCCAAATCATCGGAGAGTAACATCCATCGCCAACGATCAATAAATGGTCGCTGGCGATTAATCTTTAATTAAAGCCTTTAGATGTTTTTAAATCGGGATATTTTCTTCTGAGCGCATTGCATTAAATGCTGCTATTGCGACTTCAAGCATATCTTTGGTCGGTTCTCGGGTAGTTAAATGCTGAAGTGCGAGATTGGGTTTAATTAATGTTCGAACTAACTTGGAATCCAAATGATTGGCGGTCCAGCGGATGTATTCGTACGCGATGCATGCCAGGAAAGGTAATAATAATACCCGACTAGCCATCCGCCACCAAAATGGTAGAGGTCCTAAAACCGAAAATACCAATATTGATAATAAGATCAATGTAAGCAGGAAAGCAGTTCCGCAGCGGGGGTGTTCTGTTGAAAATCGGGCGACATTATCAGGATTTAATTCCGACCCTGCTTCATAGGCATTGATAGTTTTATGCTCTGCACCATGATAGGCAAATACGCGACGGATATCAGACATCTGACCAACTGCCCAAATGTACCCGACGAGGAGTAGCAAACGCACCAAACCTTCTAATAAATTCCCCCACCATGACCCTATCCTTAGAAAGTGTTCTGAAAGCTGACCAAGTGCTGCGGGTGCCAGGAAGAATAGACCAACACCAATAGCCAGCGATATAAATAACATGAAATATAGAAGGGGTCCCTCGATTTTTTCATCTTCGCCAGTTTGAGTATTGGCTGAGATGGTGAGAGCGCGGGTCCCTAAAATCAACGCATCCAATAACATCACCAAACCACGCAAAAATGGAATTTTGATGATCTTTTGCTTATAAAGAGCTCCCAGCGGTTCTTTATGGATCGTTATATCCTTATTTGGAGTCCGCATCGCGATGGCAACTGAATTCGTACCACGCATCATTACCCCTTCGATAACGGCCTGTCCACCATATAATGGGAAACGAGATTTTTCAGTCATATGCAACCCATAAAATAAGTATCTTCGCCTTTTATATTTACCCAATCACTGAGCGAGATTGTAGTAAAAATGGATAAAAGTATCAATTCCTCGATACCACGTGGGTAGATGAAGTTTTTCATTTGGAGAGTGCATATTATCGTCTGGCATAGAGAATCCGGTATTGACTGTTTCTACTCCCAAAATTCGCTGAAAGTCCAAAACGATAGGAACACTTCCACCCTCACGCTTAAAAACTGGGGGTTTATGCCACACTGTTTCTAACGCACGCGATAGAGCTTTGATATATTTCGAATTGCGATCTGAGACGGAGGCTGGTCCACCATGCATAGGGATAAGTTTCCAACGAATTTCCTTGGGCGCGTGAGCTTCAAGATAAGACTTCATCTGTTGGTAAACATCTGCCGGTTGTTGATCAGGAACAAGACGGGTTGATATCTTGGCCATCGCCCAAGCTGGGAGAACAGTTTTAGATCCTTCGCCTGTGAACCCGGATAACAACCCGTTCACCTCCAAGGTTGGTCGTGAACCAAGACGTTCGATTGTTGTGTATCCGGCTTCCCCGTATAATGCAGGTGCACCAGTGGCATTTAGGTAATATTGATCCCCAATCGGCAACCTGGCAAGCTCTTCCTTCTCTTCAGGATCGATGGGTCGGACTTTATCATAAAAACCCGGCAAAGTCACCCGTCCTTGAGCATCGTGCATTCCGGCAATTAATTCACATAATTCCTGGGCAGGATTACGCACTGCGCCACCAAACACACCGGAATGAAGATCATGGTCTGGGCCAAAGATGCGGAGTTCCATATATGCCAGACCACGTAGGGCATATGTAATGCAAGGAATATCCGGGGATAATGCCCCGGTATCCGGATTAATCGCCAAGTTGCATCTTAATAAATCTTTGTGGGCTGCTAAAAATGTAGCTAGATTAGGGGAACCAATTTCCTCCTCACCTTCGAACAGGAATTTAAAATTAATCGGTAGCTGTCCGGTTTTTAAGATCGCTTCAATCGCATCAAGGGAGACCAGAATTTGACCTTTCATATCCGTAATTCCCCGTGCATATATATAATCCCCACGCACATCTGGAGAAAATGGTTCAGAAAGCCATAAATTTAAAGGGTCAACCGGTTGCACATCATAGTGGCCATAAATCATGGCAATTGGAGCTTTATCACCTGCCTTCAGATAGTCACCATAAACAACCGGGTGACCAGGAGTTTGAAATATTTGAATATTTTCCATGCCAAGTGAGCGAAGATGATTCGCTAACCATTGTGCAGCCTGAAGAATAGAGGTTTTTGTTGTCTCATCGGTAGATATCGAAGGGATAGATGCGAAATCTTTCAACTCATCCAGAAAGCGGGTAGAATTTTCATGAGCATATTGTATTGCTGATGTGCGATAGTCTGTCATGGTTTCTCCTTACTATGCAGTGATGATGGTGTCATTGACGTGAATAACGCCTTCTGAAATGATTTCGGCTCGTAATCCGCCACGGTGAGCCATCGAATGCAAGATCCGTGGATCGGTTCGCCCTGCCAAATAATTACATGGTTCGCATAGACGTATTCCGCGCAGTTTGATTGCGCCAATTGTAAAGCTCTGACCTACCAAAGCATTGAGTGACACCCCGCGGGTGACAATATTACGTCTGGTCTGGTCAGGTGTGATATTTACCCCATCTTCGTCGCAGATCGCTTCTATAGCTTCCATCTCGATCAGGGTTATCTCACGACCAGGTTTCGAGTCGGCATTACTCGTTCCATGACGCGTAAAATAGCGATCACCCTCAATTCCCATCCCGGGAACTACATGTGCTTGTTCGACTAATACGGTTGGTTCTCCCCGTTTGGGGGTTATATATATAGCTTCAACTTTTCCAATAGACATAGTTTTGTTCCATTCGTAATCGTCAAACTACAAATTTAGATAAATGCTCGGGTTGATAATCGATTAGTAATCTACTCTACTGCAGCCTCACATTTTTAGATATTTTCGCAAGGTGTTCTGGACTAGTGCCACAACAGCCTCCAACGATTTGTGCGCCTGCAGTCACCCAGGATGATGCTAATGATCCCATTCCCTCTGGGGTCACATCATAAACTGTTTTACCGAGTGAGTCCAAATGTGGGAGACCCGCATTCGGTTTAAACCAAATTGGTTTTTTGGTGATTTGTCGTAGATCGATCAGATTTTGTAGGTTTTCTTCAAGGCTACGCCCACAATTAATCCCAATAACATCTACAGGCAGACCATCCAGTTCTTTTCCTGCCTGCAAAGGACTAATCCCCATCATGGTTCTTTGTCCTCGATCATAACTAAGGGAGACAACCAAAGGTAGGCTACTCACCAATCGAATACCTGCGATTGCTGCTTTTATTTCAGCCAGGTCGAATTGTGTCTCAACCACCAATAAATCTGCACCAGCTTCACTGAGAGATCGGGCCTGTTGGCTGTATGCAGTCCTAACATCTTCGTACTCTAGCGGACCATACGGCTTCAATAATTTGCCAACTGGTCCTAATGAGCCAGCTATATATACCTGTGAATCTTCAATCGCGGTTTTTGCGAGCCTGACTGCCCTCCGGTTGATATCATCCGCTTTTCCTTCCAGTGACGAGCCGCTTAAGCGAATTGAGGTAGCGCTGAATGTGCTTGTAAGGATAATATCGGCACCCGCATTGATAAAATCCTTATGCAGCTGGATAATCTTCTCTGGTCGTTCAATGACCCAAGTTTCACCGGTCGCCCCACCAGGTAAGCCTCTAGCAATAAGGTTGGTTCCTGTTGCCCCATCAGCCACAAGAACTTGATGGTTTTTTAATCGAGCTAAAAATGATGGATCTACCATAGTCGATTATTTTATCCTGATTTCCAATTTAGGGTGGGGGAATTTCTACAAGTAAACAGTCAGTTGTCAAGTGGGTTTGATGCAGGCACAAACATTAAATAAAAAACCAATAGAATCGATGTGAACATGATCGTAAAACCGGTGAAACCGAGATTGTCTAATGGATTTAACAGGTTATAAGCAATATCTTTTAGTACTGGTTTAGGGTTAAGCAGAATATCCCAGCTATTAAAGCGACTGAATCGCCCTAAATAAACGCCAAGACTGGCTAGACTCAATGAGAAAAGGGCAAAAAGCCAGCCAACAAATTTCCCTAGAAATCGCTCGATAATCACGTGAATGCTGCGTAATGAGGCAATCGCAAGGAAACATCCAGTGAAAGCAAAAATTGCAATTAAGCTAATATCAAACCATAACGGTACGGGTGGGCGAGGATCCAGGTGATAGAAATCGGTGACCATGTAAGGAGCATTCGGGAAAAAGACCAACCAAAAGAATCCCAACACAAAAATGACCCACCAACGTTTTGGATGCGTTCGGTATGCCGATGCTGCAATTACGCTGAAGATATAGGGTAGCCAGGCGAGAAGTAAATTTGTTAATAAATTCGAGTAATTATCTGTGCCACTATAAAATACTCTATAAGCAAAAAAAGCACATGCCATCAACGAAGACATGAAGAGTGGATAAAAAGAATGAACACGTAAAAATCGATTTAAGGTCGTTAGTGATGTATACATTGTAAAATTCAAGCACGATTATAAGTGATAATCCATGCATTAACTGTGCTAAAATAAACTTGCTTCAGATCGGCGTCGGAGTAGAGAACCCGATCACAGCGTCGAGCTAGAGAAATTCCAAGTTGGTCGAAAAGAACCTTAATCCCCTCAGATTCTATGGCTTATTGGGTAGGTTACACAATAAAAAGTACAACTCAATCGCTTTCATATTCCTTACTTCGGCGCAGGTTGAGTTATGCCCGCTTAAGTCGAATATGATATCACACCCCAAATTCGGGCTTATACCCCTAATCACCCAGTCAATTCATGCAAATTGCTGAAGATTTTAGTTATTCTCAAGGTTTTGGAGCTGTAAATTTGCCAATAGAGCATCCGATTGTTGCTATCTTAGGCGGGACCGGTAAAGAAGGAACCGGTTTGGCATTAAGGTGGGCTAAGGCTGGTTACAAAATCTTGATTGGCTCCCGGCAGTTGGATAAAGCTAAGCTAGCTGCTGATCGGATTAATCATCAGCTGGCAATATCCAGTGTAATCGGCTTAACAAATCCTGACGCAGCTAAACAAGCTGAACTTTGCGTGCTTACTGTCATCTATTCTGCCCATCGGCAGGCGTTAGAAAGTGTGAGGGATGTCTTACACGGGAAAATCCTGGTGGATACAACCTCGCGAGTTGATTTTCGAGATCCACGACCACCTGTCCCACCATGTGCAGCTCAAGAAGCCCAAGACATATTGGGGCAATCTGTGCGAGTTGTTGCCGCTTTCCAGAACATCCCCGCAAACTTATTAATCCGAAATATTGGACAAGCCATCGAAGCAGATGTAATGGTATGCTCAGATGATTTTCCTGCAGCTCAACAAGTTATCCTGCTAGCCCGGGCTGCTGGGATGCGCGGATATTATGCGGGTGTTCTTGAAAATGCGATTGTGGTGGAAGATTTAACATCCTTATTGATCAGCTTGAACAAGCATTATGGGGTAAAAAATGCAAGCATCAGGGTTGTGGGTGTACCGGGTGAAAGGTAATTGTATTCCAAGATGAGCCTGGTCCTCACTCCACTTCCCAATATCCCGATGGTGCATACAGGCGATGACTTGGTGGAGATGGTATGGAAAGGATTGTCACAAGCAAATATCACCCTTGAGGAGGGTGATATCCTGGTTCTTGCACAGAAAATAGTCTCGAAAGCTGAAGGGCGATGGATTAATTTGGTATCCATACAACCTTCTGCTCGAGCGGTCGAGATAGCTGAAAATATCGAAAAAGATCCGCGCTTGGTGGAGCTGGTCTTGCGTGAAAGCAACCAAATATTACGCACACGTGTAGGGACGATTATTGCGGAACACCGGTTAGGGTTTGTGTGTGCCAATGCAGGTATCGATCATTCCAATGTAGCTGGGGAAGGTAATTTTGCTGAAGAATGGGTACTCTTGTTACCAGAGGATCCTGATGCTTCTTCAAATCTAATTCGCCAAAAACTAGAAGATCGGAGTGGAGTCACTCTTGGGGTGATGATCATCGATTCACATGGACGTGCCTGGCGGCAAGGTGTGGTGGGGGTAGCAATAGGGATCTCCGGTTTGCCGGGAGTAGTGGACATGCGCGGAAAAAGCGACCTTTTTGGATATAACTTACGAATCACTACCATCGGGGTAGCAGATGAGTTGGCAGCTGCTGCCTCCCTAGTAATGGGACAAGCCGATGAAGGAACACCTATCGTCCATGTACGTGGTTTCCCATACAAATTGCGTGATGGAAATCTCAAAGAGCTATTACGACCTAAAGAACAGGATTTATTTCGATGACCCAAGAATTTTGGGAATATCTTCAGCATTTGGTAGATTCAAGTCAAATTGTGTTTGATCATCCAAAGGGATCCACACACAAGCGGTTCCTATCTAATCCATATCCTGTCAATTATGGTTATTTAAACGGTACAACCTCCGTAGATTCTGGTGGGGTGGATATCTGGATGGGCACCCTGGGTGAGAAAAAAGTGGTTGGTGCGTTATGTACGGTGGATTTATTAAAAAGGGATACTGAATTAAAAATAATTTATGATTGCACGGAAGAGGAAATTCACGCAATCGTTGAATATGTAAATTTCGATAAGATGCGGGCTTTATGTATAAAAAGATTTGCATAAGTAAGGAGCACTATTGTGGCATGGATACCTGAGAGTTATCTAGATTTGATTAAAGATGAATCGAAAGCATTTGCTTGCCTAGCGACGATAATGAAAGATGGTTCACCCCAACTCACTCCGATTTGGTTCGATACTGATGGGAGACATATATTAATTAATTCTGCCTTAGGCCGGGTAAAGGATCGAAATATGCGCCGAAACCCTCTGGTGGCATTAGTGATTACTGACCCGAATGATCCATACCGATATATTCAAATACGAGGCAAGGTGGTCGAGATCACTTCTCAGGCTGCCAGAGAGCATATCGATCGCCTGTCGAAGAAATATACCGGGAAGGATAAATACACCAGCGGTTCTGCAGAGGAAATCCGTGTGACGTATAAAATCCTCCCACTAAGTATAAGCGTGTAGAAGATTTATAAGAACCTTGATAGATCATAAGAAGAAAATGGCTGATCCTTATATAGTCGCTTTAGCAGGTGGTGTAGGTGGAGCTAAACTCGCCGATGGTTTGGCTCAAGTGTTGCAACCTGACCATTTAACAATTGTCGTAAACACTGCGGATGACTTTACACACCTTGGACTCAGGATTTCACCTGATCTGGACACGGTATGTTACACACTTGCTGGCGAGGCAAACCCTGAGACTGGATGGGGCAGAATTAATGAGACCTGGCGTGTATTTGAAAGTCTTACCAAGATGGGGATGCCTGATTGGTTTCAATTAGGAGATACAGATCTTGCCACTCATCTTGTGCGCAGCATACGTTTGAATGAAGGGTACACTTTGAGCAAAATTACTCAGGATTTTTGTAGGATGTGGGGGATTAATCATAAAGTGCTACCCATGAGCGATGATATCATTCAGACCTGGGTTTATACAAACGAAGGTGATTTGGAATTTCAGGAATATTTTGTACACCATAACTGTGAACCGGTCGTGAAAGGATTCAATTTCGAAGGAGCAGAAAAATCAAAACCAGCGCCAGGTGTTTTAGAAGCTATAGATCAGTGCGATGTGATCGTTATTTGCCCTTCGAATCCGTGGGTATCGATCGATCCCATATTATCTGTACCCAATATCAAGGCAGCGCTTGAAAATCATTTGGTTATCGCGGTCTCACCGATCATCGGAAGCCGGACGATCAAAGGACCCGCGGCAAAAATGTTCACGGAAATGGGAGTCCAGCCATCTGCATATGCGGTTGCTCAACATTATGGCAGCATAATTCATTTTATGGTTATCGATAATTCCGATGAGGCTTTGAAAAACGATATTAACAAGTTAGGCATTCGCACATTCGTCACAGAAATCCTAATGCGTGATCGAGCGGATCGTGGAAGACTGGCACAAGAAATAATTGAGGATATTATTACTTCGTGAGAGGGTGAAAAAATGACATTATGGGCGATCATCCCGGTTAAACCTTTGCGACGGGGTAAATCTCGTTTATCTGGGGTATTAAGCTTAGAAGCGCGGACTGCGTTGAATCATTATCTGCTTTCAAAAACTCTCGAGATCCTGGCATCGGTTCCTGAGATCGAGTACTCATTAGTGGTAAGCCGTGATCCCCAAGCGTTGACTATAGCTCGTGAGCATGGCGCTCGCACGGTCCAGGAGCAAGGCTCGCCTCAATTAAATATCGCATTGACCCGAGCAACCATGGTTGCGTTGAGCCATTCTGTTCAGGGAGTGCTCGTCGTTCCTGCTGACTTGCCGCTTTTAACTGTCGATGATATTCATGAAGTCGTAAAACGGGCAGTGGATCCACCCGTAGTAGTGATAACACCCGATAGACACCGCCAAGGAACGAATGCGCTACTCATATCACCACCTGGACTAATCCAATATGAATATGGTCCAGACTCATTTAAGAGACATTGTCTCCAAGCTGAGAAAGTGGGTGCCAGATTGGATATATGTGAGCGAGGTTCTGTGGCATTAGATATTGATTTTCCTGAGGACCTGGAATTGGCAGGTTATGAGCTAATGGATGTAAATAACTGGAATCAAATGAGCAGGTATTAAGCTGGACCATATTAAATATAGTGCATCGTGATATTAAAATAAATTATTTGTTAGTCCTTTTTCTCCGACTTGATACTTATGAAACAACCTAATTCAAAACATTGCTTTGTATGCGGTAGGGAAAATCCCTATGGATTAAAATTGGAATTCTATGAAACCACACCTGGTGAAGTTGTTGTAGAATTCACGGTACCAGAGCAATTTCAGGGATATCCCGGGGTTGTGCATGGTGGTGTAGTCGCAGCCATGCTGGATGAAGTTACTGCGAGAGTACATATGGGTGGAGACCCACCTCGATTTATGTTCACTGCCCGGCTGGATGTGCGATATCGTAAAAATGTACCTATTGGTGCACCATTGCGGATTGTCGGACATGCAGGTAAAAGCAAAGAACGGACAGCATTTGCCACAGGACAGATTTTTGGGCCAGATGGTGATTTATTGGCAGAGGCCGAAGCGATGTTGGTCAATGTACCGGATGGATTAGCTGATCAGGTGGATTTGGAAGCACTCGGATGGAAAGTATACCCTGACTGAAACACAATGAAATACAAGTGATGAGGAAAAGATGATCATTGAATATCAGCGTCCAAAAACCGTTCCAGAGGCATTAATCCTCTTGGCAAGAGACCAACCAGTCTCATATCCTTTAGGTGGAGGTACCTTTCTAAACCGAGGTATGGACGGGCAGTTCGCAGTGGTAGATTTACAAGCACTAGGGCTGACAAGCATATCACAGGCAGGTAATCAATTGAATTTGGGTGCAACGGTTACCTTGCAACAGCTATTGGACTATAAAGGATTGCCCGAAGATCTTTCCACTTCAATTAAGCATGAAGCCACCTATAACCTTCGACAGATGGCAACCATCGCTGGGACACTTGTCACAGCTAATGGCAGATCTCCACTAGCTACTTGCATGCTTGCGTTGGATGCAAGTCTCGAAATCGAGGAGCTGAATACCACTCCAAGACATGCCAGACTCGGTGATTGGTTACCAATCCGCGCGCAGAATAAGCCAGGGAATCTAATTACAAAAATCAGTTTCCCATTAAATGTATCCGTCGCATATGAATATATTGCGCGCTCGCCTGCAGACCAACCTATTATTTGTGCTGCAATTACCCGCTGGGCTTCTGGAAGAACTCGATTAGCCCTGGGCGGTTGGGGAAAAGCACCTATCCTAGCAATGGATGGGCCAAATTCGAGTGGGGTAGAAAATGCTGGCAAGAGTGCATACAGTCATGCAAAAGATGAATGGGCAAGTGCCGAATATCGTCAGGAAATGGCAGGCGTGTTGGCGGTACGTTGCTTACAACGCCTAATGTTATCTTGATGATCTATTCCACCAGGTGACTCCCTCATCAGGAAATCTGGTTTTAATTAATGATCAACTTACTCGGTAATTAGTGAGAAATTAATAATGTCTATAAACCATATTCCAAGGGATCAGATATTATCTGGGGATTGTTTACAAGTCCTTAAAACAATACCTGCCAAATCGGTTGATATGGTCTTTGCTGATCCTCCATATAATTTGCAGCTTGAAAAAGAGCTTTGGCGCCCTAATTCGACCCGGGTAAACGGAGTGGATGAATCCTGGGACCAATTTACCAATTTTGAAGCCTATGATCGATTTACACAGGAATGGTTGGTTGGATGTCGACAAGCATTAAAAGATACAGGCACGATTTGGGTGATAGGTTCTTACCATAATATTTTTAGGGTAGGAAGAATCCTGCAGGATATTGGATTTTGGATTTTAAACGATATTGTGTGGATAAAAAATAATCCAATGCCAAATTTCCGTGGCGTGCGGTTTACAAATGCCCACGAGACCCTCATATGGGCCCAAAAAATGAAAGGAAATAGATATACTTTCAACTACCAGGCAATGAAATTCATCAACCAGGCTTCACAATCGAACAGCAATGTTCAAATGCGAAGTGATTGGAAATTGCCTTTATGTACAGGGAAAGAACGACTGAAAATTAACGGTGAGAAAGCGCATCCAACCCAGAAACCTGAAGCCTTGCTCGAGCGTGTGGTGATTGCTAGCACAAATCCGGGTGATACGATTCTAGATCCGTTTTTCGGAAGCGGAACGACTGGGGCGGTCGCGAAGAAGCTGGGACGCCATTGGATCGGCATAGAAGCAGATCCAAGGTATATCGCTCTCGCTCAACGGCGGATCGATTCTGTAATTCCACATGCTGGGTTTGAGGAGCAAGTATCCAACGGCTATAAAACTAAAGATGCACGGATACCATTTATTGCATTGCTTCAGAATGGGCTGCTCAAGGAAGGACAGGCACTATATTTTGGCGAACATAGCGAGCACATGGCTCACATCATGGCAAATGGTCAAATCCGGTATGGTGATTATTCTGGGTCAATACATAAGGTTGGACGAGCAATCATGAAAGCACCCTGTAATGGTTGGATGGCATGGTATTATATTGATGAAGAAACTGGAAATCGTGAGCCGATTGATCGATTGCGTAAAGCGAGGCGAAAAGATATCCATCTCAGTGACGACTCACAAAACGGATTAAGTGGTGATGAGTTATGAAAAAGAGCGCTTCGATAATATTCGGTATTCTTATATGCTTCGTTGTGATGGGCGTTTCGTACTTTTGGGCAACTAGTCTTATGGATTCTGTCTATGCATATCGCTCACCATTACACCACTCTCCGCCATTACCCGGCGAAGCATTAGGCAGACCGAATACACGTTCGATGGTGATCGTACTGATTGATGCATTGCGGTATGACACTTCGCTAAAAGCAAACGTAATGCCGTTCTTAAATCTGCTCAGGAATGAAGGGGCCTCAGCTTTGATGCATAGCCGCCCACCATCCTATTCTGAGCCTGGATACACGGTTCTCTTAACCGGAGCGTGGCCTGACCTAAGTGATGGACCCACTATTAATTTAGATTATGCTGACATCCCCACATTTACCCAAGATGATATTTATTCTGCTGCTCACCGCGCCGGACTGCTTACTGCGGTTTCAGGATTCAATTGGTTTGAAAAGCTAATCCCACAACAGGCAGTTTCAGTTAGCTTTTATACTGCAGGTGAAGATCAGGTTGCAGACCGGCAGGTAACCGATGCCGCTTTACCATGGTTGCCAGGTGGACAATATAAATTGGTGCTGATTCATCTGGACCAGGTCGATTATGCCGGGCATTATGAGGGTGGGCCTATCGATCCGCGATGGGATGCAGCTGCAACCCGAGCGGATGAATTACTCAAAGAAATCGCCATGGCAATGGATCTCAGGCAAGACACCTTACTGGTCATCAGCGATCACGGCCAGATTGACCGTGGAGGGCATGGCGGACAGGATCCGATCGTCCTATTGGAGCCATTTGTGATGGTTGGCAAGGGCGTGATCCCCGGAAAGTATGGGGATGTACAAATGGTGGACGTCGCTCCTACCGTGGCAGCGATATTGGGGACGAATATCCCCGCCACAAACCAAGGTCATCCACAAATAGCTATGTTGGATTTCACATTAGCACATGTGGATCAGATCAACAGTGTCTTAGCGGCTCAACAGGCTCAGCTTGTACAAGCTTACCAAAATGCGCTTGGGCACCCAGTGGGTGTCACACAATCGGGAAATATTGTTTCCGCCTCTCAAGCAGGGATGGATGCAGCCCGCAATACTTTATTGGATAGCCAGCGAATCCCGCGTGGAATAATTGCTGTTTTTCTCTTTCTATTATTCGTTAATCTGGCTGCATGGCATAGCAAACCTAATTTTACATGGATGTTGGTCGGAGTATTCAGTTATCTATTCATCTTCAATATAAAATATATCCTAATAGATCACAAAACCTACTCCCTTAGCTCGGTAATCAGCGCGACAAATTTAATCGAGTCTACTGCGCTCACCACACTTATCGCATTATTTGTGGGTTGGATAATAGTTCTTCTTGGTACAAAGGGATACCAATTTAGACCCCGGAAGGCTGCATCTCTGACATTGAAGTTCATATTAACTTCGTTAACAATCCTATCCATCCCAATCTTCCTCCACTACGCAATAAACGGTGCAGTTGTCACATGGGCACTTCCCAACTTCTTAATTAGCTTCTTAGGGCTCCTTTTCTTAATTCAAGTTTTGATCGTTTCAGCGATAGGATTATTCTTTACCGGGCTTTCGGCTCTGGTTGGTTTTTTTGCCCATAAATAATAGAAGCTTTTGGAGAATCGATGGAATTAACTCTATCTATCAATAATGAAATTCTTCAGGTGACCTCCGATCCAGGCGAGATGCTCCTGAAATTATTGCGTAGATTGGGATATTTTGGAGCTAAACATGGGTGCGAATCTGGAG
>Ga0153916_10001240_pt1 | contig 18118 bp, 23 predicted proteins | sample Opewatmetagenome_FD_109642 | JGI IMG/M metagenome (GOLD analysis project Ga0153916, IMG submission 109642) | Freshwater wetland microbial communities from Ohio, USA - Open water 3 Core 3 Depth 4 metaG | ecosystem: Environmental > Aquatic > Freshwater > Wetlands | place: USA: Ohio, Lake Erie... | reverse complement strand
GTGACAGAAATCATGCTCTATCCTACCGGCTCAAACAAGGGAAGATTCGAGTTCATGGTGACTGTCATCCCGTTCAGGAACCCGGGCTCGAAGGCGTCAGCGGATTTCACCTTAGACATACCGCATGATTTCAGCGTCAAGAGCTTCCTGTGCTCCTATTCAGGCGGCGAGGTGAACTTCGATGCCGTGATGCAGGCGCCTGGAGACAAGGTCCTCGAGGGCGAGTTCAGCGTGAAGGACAGCTTGGGCAAAATCCACGGCCCGGTGCTGTTCAGGGAAACGGTGAGCGGGGAGAAGAAGATAACGGAGAGCTTTACCCCTGAGACGGCGCTTGCCGCAGGGACCGCCACATGCTTCCTCTCGGTCAGCAGCTTGAGCAGCTATTTCTCGATTTCAGTCCCTCCGGTCCACAGCATATCCAAAATAGTGGAGGAGAAGTCATACGGCCTCTCAAAGGAAATCGTGATATCCGTAACTAACAACGGCAACGTGGTGGAGAAGGATTATTCCTTCCAGCAGAGCACTCCCCTTGACCCCATGACAGGGATGATGACCAGGCCAGGGGACAACTGCCAGGAGAGGCAGGGGATGCTGGTGTGCACCTACCTCACAGGCGACATAAAGCCCGGCGCGACTGCGCAGGTGAGCTATACGGTGAGCTCCTGGCCAGCGTTCAGCGGATACGTGCTGCTCACAGTGATTGTTATAGGCCTGGTGCTTTTCTCCTTCCTCAGGGTGACATCTCCAAGGATACTCAAGCACAATTCCCGCAGAGGAGACGGCATGCACAACATCTTCATAAGCGTGAAGAACCCGTTCCTCCACAGGCTTAACGACGTGGTGGTGAGGGACTGGGTATCCCCGCTGGCGCAGGTCCTAGAAGCAGAGATAGAGTCCACCAAACCTGTCCTGAGGAAGGTGGACGAGGGGACCGAGCTCATATGGAAGCTCGGAGAAATGAAGCCCAGGGAGGAGCGCATACTCCAGTACAAGGTGCGCCCTCTCATCCAGGGAAGCCTCAAGATGCCCGGCGCGGCCATGAAGTTCACAACAGGGAAAGAGGGCGACAAGAGGATAAAGCTGGCCTCGAACGGGATAACGCTCGGCTGATTTCTGGAAAGACGGCTTAATACAATCGAATAAAGCCGTCACGCTAAAACTTCCACAAAACGTTCTTGTTCCTTCTCCTGCGGATTTCGCTCCTGATGCTCTGCAGCTTCTTCTTCGCCTTCCTGAAGGACTTCCTGAACTCGGCCTCGTCCGCAGGAGTGCGTTTGGAATCCTTCCGTTCGGCTGGGGGGCTGTTCTCCTCCATAAGATTATTTGCGCATTTCAGATAAAAGAAGCAAGAGCTTGGATATTTAAAACCTTAGACAATTAAAATGTAATATCCCGCGATAGCTCAATGGCAGAGCACACGGCTGTAGGCTTTTGCTTGGGCACGAAGCCCACGTGAGAATCGGAAGCATGTGTTCGCAGTAACCGTGGGGTTGGGAGTTCAACTCTCCCTCGCGGGATTCCTTTTTACCATTCGTCATCCCTACAAGCAGAAATCGTTTATAAGCGGGCAAGACGCATATATCTATATGAAAGAGCTCAAAGCGATAGAGCCCGTCTCCCTCGGCAAGATACTCGCGGTGATAATGGCGGTGTTCGGCTTCTTTGCAGGGATTGCCGTAGCCATCGGGATTTCACCGGCCTTGGGCGGCGTGCCGGCTGTCTTCGCAGGAGTGGCTTCCATCATCGTAATGCCCATAGTGTTCGCAATAATGGGATTCGTGATAGGGGTCATAGAGGCCTTCGTGTACAACATAGTCGCAAAGAAGTTCGGCGGGGTAATGCTGGACTTGTAAAGCGATTTCTTGAAAAAGATTTTGGAAGCGTTAGCTCTAAAAAGCTGATCACGCCACGTCCAGCAGCTTCCTGAATATTGTGGAGAATGGCAGCACTATCAGTATGTACCACCAGAACCAGTTGAGCTCATTCCCCAGGAAAGGGATGTTCACGGGAGAGAGTATCTTGGCGTCAGCGTAGGTCGTCGCGAACCAGCTGGCCGCCAGGATGACTATCAGGAAAGAGAACATCATGGGCTTCATGTTGTGCCTGAACTGCTTCTGGCTGGCTTTTAGCATCTCGCTCATGTACTCGTTGGATTTCTTCAGGTCTCCTGCCTTCTGAGCCTTGGAGGCCTTCTCCCTGAAGAACTCCATGTCCTTCTTCGCCTTCTTCATCTCCTGCTGGTTGGCGAGGAATTTCGAGGCAAGCGTCATGAGCAGGGAGAGCCCTAATGAGAGAAGGAAAATCTCCTGGTATGGAGGAAGCCCAAACACCATATTACGCACCCTTCCCTATTATCTTCCTTAAGGCGGGATGCATGTCCTCCATGTGCTTCGCCGCGATGTCCTCATACAGGTTATAGATTATGAGAGTGGAGAGCAGGATTCCCGTCCCCGTCCCGAGCGCGTTCGTGAAGTCCGCATAGGCCGCAAGCGCGCCCACAGCTATCGCGCCGAGAACGGCGAGCGGCATTATGTACCTTCCGAGCACGCTCTCGATTATGCGCACATCCCTCCTGTACCCGGGTATCTGCATGCCCGTGGAGTGTATCTGCTCCGAGACCGAATGGGCATCCATTCCCGCCGTTGCGACCCAGAACACTGAGAAGACTACCGCTCCCACGACCATGAATATAAGGTACGTGAACATCCTCAGCAGGTCCATGGCTGCTATGGATGTCAGGCTCGTGAGGCCGAACGAGGCTGCAAAGGCATACCATGCGATGCCTCCCAGCACGGCAAAGACCGCGGTTATGGTGAGCGGCCTCTTCTTAGCGAAATATGCCACAATGATTCCAAGCAGCGCGAACGCGCCTATGGTTATCATGTAGCCCATAAGGGCGTCGCTGCTGGGAACTGTGACGAAGTACAACAACCCTCCAGTCACCTGTCCCTGGCTGTCAAACTCCGCGATCCACGGAGCGGTTGCGGAGAGCGACCTCCCTACGAGCTGGACGTTCGCGAGCAGGGCCGCGGTGAGTATGACGGGTATGTTGGAGGTGTAGAAGAACTTGAGGGGCCATCTCCTCCCGAAGCCGCGTATCGAGCCGAACGCGAGCGGTATCTCCACCTTTATCGCGTTCGCGTAAATAACTATGAAGAAGACTATCGCAGTGGCCACTATGGGCAGGAACGAGAGCATGGCCTGCAGGGGCTCGCCAGCGGCGATGGTGGTTATCGCGAAGGGTATTATGCCTGCCGGAGGATTCCCCGCAGTGGGCAGGGCGCCTGCCTGCGTGAGTGGGTTGAACGCCCTGACTAGTATTGTCTTCGCCACTCCTGCCACTATGAACAGGCTCACACCTGAGCCGAGCCCCCACTTGGAGACCAGCTCATCCATGAACAGCACGAGCACGCCGCCAATTGCTAGCTGCAGTATCACGAAAATCACAAGCCCCGCTTCTGCCGGTATTGCGCCCAGTATGACGTATATCCCTGCCTCAAGGAACGAGAAGAGTATGGCAAGGAGCTTCTGCGTGCCCTGGAACATCACCTTGCCCCGCTCGCTCCTAAGGTCCCAGCCGATTATTTTCGAGCCCACGAGGAGCTGCAGTATGATGGAAGCCGTGACTATGGGCCCTATGCCAAGCGTCATCACGGAGCCGAAGCTCGAGCCCAGCAGTATCTCCAGGAACCTCAGGTTCTCGAAGTTCGTCTCGGCAATCCCGTATGCCGGGATCTGGGCGAGCATGAAGTAGAGCAGGAGCACTATCGCAGTCCACTTGAGCTTCTGCTTGAAGGTCATCCTCTGGATGGGCCCTGCGACCCCAGGCATCCTCTTAAGGAATCCTACGTAGCCTTCTCCGCCAAACATCACACATCACTGCCAAATATTGAAAACCTTATTTAAATACGCGTTTTTCAGCCCCGGATTTTTACCCGGGAATACCCTGAGGAAATAGCCCTGCGAGGCCCTCGCCACGAACCCTTCCAGTAGGGCCTTGTATTCTGGGTCAATCTCCGAAAGCCTGGAGATATTGCCTGCGTGCAGCACCTTGGGGTCTATGCAGCCGGCGTTGGGCTTCACGAAGAAATCATATTTCTGCGGATTGTGCACGGCAAAGAAAGTGGGGCTGATCATGTCAAGCTTGGGAACCACGTTCGGGTTCCCGGAGACTTTCATCTTCCTGTACAGATCCTGGTCTGCAAGGAAGAGGTCATCCTGCGAGACTATGTTCGCCATCATGGCATGCCTTATGGCATCAGCCATTATTTTGCACGAGGCCGCGTGGGTCGGGCTTGCCCAGAGCTTCTTGGAGCATTCCATGTAAGCCAGGGCCATCTTCTTCGCGGCCATGGTGTCCACAAGCATTATCTCGTTATCCTCCTTCGTGAGATAGTTCATGAACATGTGCACCTGCGCGGGGCTGCATATGCCCAGTAGCACGCTGTCCCTGAAGAAGCAGTCCAGCCTGTCCGCGCACAGGTCCGGAAACGGTTTGTCCAGAAGCTGGAACCTCTGGGTTTCGAGAAGGGACTGGGGCCTTATCCCGTACTTCCTCAGGACCATGGGTATTCCAGAGCGCATCATGGCCTTCTCGAAGAGTGATTGCCTGCGCGTCCCGTCCTGGCCGTATATGGAATCAGTGGAATGCGAGAAGGCAGTGTGGGATATCTCATGCACCAGCCCGGCGAGCTGCTCCTCCAGGGAGGCGCCGAGCCTGCCGAGAAGATAGCATGCCCCTATGGAATGGTCGAACCTGCTGGTCCTGAGCCTCGGGAGAATGAACTGCCACGCTCCATACTGGTTTATCTTCCTGAGCCTCTGCACGGCATCCGTGCCTATGACGCCCTCCAGCACCCTGTGGCCTATCTCGAACCTCCCGTAAGCAGGGTCTGAGAACTTCATAACAAGAATAGAGCGGGCAGTTTAATAAACGTTTACAGCCGCTTTCAAAATCCGCTATCCTGACTTCGGAAACTCGGCCCCGTCGGGCCGAGAGCCTAATGTCTTCAGCCTGGGGAAGACCTTCACGTAATATCCTGCAGAGACCTTCTCTATGAAATCGAGCATCTGCTTCCTGTAATCGCTGTCCAGCTCTGAAAGCCTGCTCATCTTCTCTCCTTGGATCACCTTGGGGTCTATGTGCCTCGGCTTGGTCTTCACGTAGAAGTCAAAATCCTCGGGGCTGTTCATCGCGAAGAAGTCCGGGTTCAGTATGTCCAGCTTGCTCGTGATGTCCAGGTTCTTGGAGGATCTGAGCTTGCCGTAGAGCTGCAGATCCGTGAGCATGAAGTCCTTCTCGCTTATCACGCCTGCCGCAAGCCCTGACTTTATCGCGTCCGCGAGTATCTGGAAGGAGGCGGCCTGTGTGGGGCTGGCGTAGAATTTCTTCGAGCATTCCAGGAAGGCGATGGCCATGTTCTTCGCTATGGCCGCATTGTCCACAAGGATCTCACCCTCCCTCACGACAAGGTGCTCCATGAACAGCTTGATATCATCCTTTTTGCACACCCCGAGCAGCACGCTGTCGCGGAAGAAGTAGTCCAGCCTGTCTGCACACAGGTCCGGAATAGGTTTATCAAGAAGAAGGAAATTCTCCTTCTCAAGGAAAATCTCGGGCTTTATGCCGTTCGTCTGGGCGATTTTGGGTATCTGGGAGCCCATGAAAATCTGCTGGAACAGGCTTTCGTGATGCTCCTGTGTATCCTCCTGCCTGTACAGGTAATCCACAACGTGCGAGAATGCGGTATGTGACATGTCATGCATGAGCCCCGCCATCTGCTCCTCTATGGAGGCGGTGAGCATCCTGAGCAAAAAACAGACCCCGAGCGAGTGCTCGAACCTGCTGGACTTCATCTTGGGAAGGATGAACTGCCACGAACCGTACTGGTTCAGTCCCTTCAGCCTCTGGAGCGGGCTGCTCATTATGACCTCAAGAAGCACAGGCTCCGTCACTTCTATCTCTCCGTAAGCGGGGTCAGGGAACTTCATAAGGACTTTTTTTGCGGGGGGATTAATAAGCCTGCTGACAAATCTTTCCATATGGCAATCAATGCGAACTGGCACAGGAATAACCGCATGCCGAAAAATCCCACATTCGAGCAGAGGGTCAAATGGCATCTCGCTCATCAGAAGAACTGCTCATGCAGGCCCATTTCAGGAAATCTTGCAGAAGAGATGAGAAGGAGAAAAATCAAATTCTAGACTTGTTCTTCTACAACAGCTTTCCCGCCAGCCGCTTCTATCTTCTCCTTGGCGCGGCCAGAGAACTTCTTCGCCTTTATCGTGACAGGCCTCTGAAGGACGCCCCCAGAGAGCACCTTCCCGTAGCCGAACTCGGAAGCGTCAATCTCGTCCTTGTCCGTGAGCGTGAGCAGGTCCCGCAGGTTTATGGCCTTCTCCTTGGACCTTACACCCTTGTGCTCAAGCGACTTGAACCTGGGCTGCTTGTCGTAGCCCCACCTCTTGAAGAAGGTCTTCTTGTGCTTGAGCCTTCCGGCGAGGCCCTTCCCGCCCTGGGAGCCGCCTCCCCTGTGCTTTTTCTTGGAGCCGTATCCGTGCGTCTTGCTCCCGCGCATCCTCACGACCTTCTTTCTCTTTGCTGTCATAACATCACTTTTAAATCATGCGCTTTATGAGCTCGTTAATCTTCTCCCCCCTGTATCCGAGGGAGCCTTTCGGGTAAAGGGCCTTCGTGGACCTGTACCCCTTGGATGGAGGCGACAGCCTGAACACGGGCTTTATCCCTGTCTCCTTGACAGGCTTGCCTGAAAGTATGAACTGCGCGAGCTCCTTCGCATACCTCAGGTCCGTGACCCTTTTGTCCCCGACGAACCTGCCCCTCTTGGAAATCAGCTTCTCGAGGGTCTCCTTGTCTATCTCGCCCCATGTTATGAAGTCCCTTGCCTTGTGGAGCATGCCGTCATAATTCTGGTTCTTGGGGACAATCACGCAGTGGTTTATCCTGTTAAGGCGGAGCATCATGAGCGTGTCTTTCAATTTTCTGTTAGTGCCCACAACCCCCCTGACCATCACGACCGCGAAGAGCTTTTGGTGCTTGGGAATTTCCTTTTCCTGAGGAGCTTCAGGAGCCTTCTCGGGCTTGGCTTTCTTGCCTGAAGGCGGCTTCGCCGCCTTCTCTCCTTCATTCTTAGCCGCAGGCCTGCGCGGCTTTGCGGCGCCCTCAGCCTTGGGCTTCCTAGGAGCGCGAGGCTTTTTCACCTTCTCCTCTTGCAAAACAGAATCTTCAGCCATCACATCTCACCTTTGGTGGTGTTGAGGTTCTTCAGGGCATCGAAGACGGCGAAGGCAAGGTTCTGCCTCGTGGAGGTCTGACCCTCCGTCTTAACCCAGATGTCCCTTATCCCGGCAAGGCCGAGCATCTTCTTGGTGGTATCATTCGCCACCACCCCCACGCCCTTTGGGGCAGGTATGAACTTCACTTGGACGGAGCCGTACTTGCCCTGCGCCCTGAACGGCACGGAATGCTCCCCTCCACAGCCGCACTCCCATGAGCCGCAGCCCCTCCTCACGCGGATGACATTTATCTTGGCCTGCTCGCTCGCTTTTTCCAGCGCGATCCTGTGCTCCCTGGAAGAGGCCTTCCCTATGCCTATCACCCCGTTCTGGTTCCCCACGACGACGAGGGCTGTGAGCTTGAACCTCCTGCCGGACTTGTGCATCCTCGCGGTCCTCTTGGTGGCAGTCCTTCTGGAGCCTCCTCCCTTGCCCGGGCTTCCTCCTATGTATATTATCTCCTCCTTCAGGTCAGGCACGAGATAATCTATTATCCCTGCCTCAAGGATGAGCTCTCCTGTCTTAAGAACATCATCTATCGTGGCGTATTCACCCTTCAGGACGCGGTTGCCCAGCTTGGTCTTCGGCAGCCAGAGTTTCCTGTCCCTGATAGGCTGCTTCACTATCTCCTTCACCTCTTCCTCGACCACAGCCTCTTCCACGACCGCGTTCTCATCCACGATTTCCTTGTCTTTCGCCATAACCTACACCAATTGAAAAATCATTCGCCTTTGTACCTTCGCCTGTTCTCGATTTTGAGCAGCCTGCTCAAAACCTCATTAGATTTTGCATAGTTCTGCTTATAAGCCTTTAAAATGCTTTTCCATGCATCTCCCAAAAGCCGGAGATGCGTTGATTTCAGGGCCTCGTACAGCAGGTAGAGGTCCACTGCCTGGTCCTCGATTTTCCACGAGATTCTCCCCAGGCCGAAATCTATTATAAACAGTCTGTTGTCTTTAAATATCATATTGGAGGTGGTGAGGTCCCCGTGGATTATCCCGGCGGAATGGAGCCTGCCTATTGACTCTCCAATAAGCCTGTAAATCCCGGCCCTCTGGCTCCTGGCCATTCCATTAAGGGAATCCTTGAGCTTCCTGCCCTCTATCCACTCCATCACAATCCTGGATTCCCCAGCCTCCATGACAGAGGGCGCGTGCACGCCTGCCCTCCTCGCCTTCAGGATAAGGGCCTCCTCATGCCTGGTCCTCTGCATGCGTATCTTGTCATCAAGCTGGGGGATGCGGTAGCCCTTGGGAAGGCGGTCCTTGATAAGGACCTTCTTCCCGTCAATCTCCTCCAGGTACAGCACAGCTTCAGCGCCCCTCTGGATTATTTGCATGGGAATTCCTTGTTTCGCGGGATTTAAAGTTTTCAGATTTCTCAGAAATTTAACCAACCCTCCACAATAATTAACCATGTACGAACTGCTCTTTGACGCGCTCCTTGTCGCGGTGGTAATCTTCACAGGGATGGCAGTGCTGTCCAAGGACCTGCTCAAGTCCGTGATATTCCTTGGAGTGGGCTCGCTTTCCACGGCCATGGTGTTCTTCCTGCTGAACGCGCCTGACATAGCCATAACCAAGGCGGCGGTGGAGGCCGGGCTGACCACGGCGGTCTTCATAGTGACCATACAGAAGACCGCGAGGTTCGAAAGAGAAAAAGCAGAGTCAGCCGGCCAGAAGCCAAGGGAGGCCAAATGAACGATACAATAAAGCTCTCTGTGGGCCTGGGGTGCATCGTGATAGTGATGACATTCATGACATTCTCCATGCTAAATCCGGCATTCGCCCAATGGGGCAGCAAATCCATAGCAGGGTTCTTCATTGACCAGGGATGGAGGCAGCTGGCCGCAAGCAACGCCGTCACCACCATAGTCTGGGAGTACAGGGGCTATGACACCCTCGGGGAGGAGACAGTCCTTTTCACAGCGGCCATGGGAGTGTTCGCCATAGGCGCAGGCCTGTTCTCCATGGAGAAGCTCCAGGAAAGGAGCGCTTCCCGGCCTGAAGCATCGGAGGTTCCGAAACCATGAACGAGATAGTGAGGACGGCGTCAAAGGCGATGTTCCCTCTCATACTGCTGTTCGGGATATACGTGATAGTGCACGGCCACACCACACCCGGCGGAACCTTTTCAGGAGGCTCCGTGATGGCCGGGGGGTTCGTGATTTACACGCTCGCCCATGGGGTGAGGAAGACGGAGATAGACATGAAGGAGACGGCCATAAACGTGCTCAAGTCAGTGGCAGGCTTCATACTCATACTGCTGATACTGTTCGAGCTTTTCCTGCGCGCTGCCCTCGTGCCCACGGAGACGCTGTTCACCCTGTGGTCTGGTTCGTCCCTCATGTTCTTCAACATAGTGGGCGGGATCATGGTGTTCACGGGCCTGCTCATGATATGGTACACCATTGCAAAGGCTGATGTGGAATGATATACGAGGCTTACCTTTCGGCAGCGGCCCTTTTCGGGATAGGGATATTCTGCGTGACCTTCAAGAGCAACCTGGTCAAGAAGATAATGGGCCTGGCGATATTCAGCAACGGGCTGCACATATTCTTCATGGCCATGGGATACAGGGACAATTCCATAAACCCCATAGTCACGGCAGCGAACATCCAGTCGTTCCCGCTCTATTCAGTGGACCCTGTCCCCCAGGCGCTCGTGCTCACCTCCATCGTGATAGACATGTCCGTGACAGCCCTCGCGCTCATAATAATAATCTGGGTATACAGGAGGTTCGGGACAGTGGAATCCAAGGAGCTGGAGAGCCTCAGGGGATAGAAGTTAAATTACTAATTACCATGTGATATTCATGCCAGAAAACGAGAAGGTCCAGGAAGGGATGACACGGCCGAAGAGCGATTTCTCCGAGTGGTTCTCGGAAGTGATTGCGAAGACCGAGCTCTCTGACCTCAGATACAACGTGAAGGGCTTCATAGTGTTCAGGGAGTGGGCGGTCCTGTGCATGGAGGAGATGTACCGCTCCCTTGAGAAAGAGCTCCAGAGCAAGCGCCACTTTCCAATATGGTTTCCGGCAGTCATCCCGGAAAAGAACTTCACGAAAGAGAGCGAGCACGTGGAGGGCTTCGCTCCCGAGGTGTTCTGGATCACACATGCAGGGGGCGAGAAGCTCACGGAGAAGCTTGCGCTCAGGCCGACCTCTGAGACGGCCATGTACACCATGTACGCGAAATGGATACGCTCGTGGAGGGATTTGCCCCTCAAGCTCTACCAGCGCTGCCAGGTGTGGAGGTATGAAACCAAGGCAACTAGGCCCTTCATCCGCAGCCGCGAGTTCCACTGGATAGAGGCGCATGACGTGTTCGCCACGAAAGAGGAGGCGGAGAGGCAGGTGCACGAAGACATCGACACCACAGATAAGGTGATGCACGGCAAGTTCGGGATACCTTTCATACCCTTCAGGCGGCCCGAATGGGACAAGTTCGCAGGGGCTGTGTATACAGTGGCCGCAGACACACTGATGCCTGATGGCAAGGTGATACAGCAGCCGTCCACGCATTTCCTCGGCCAGAACTTCGCAAGGCCGTTCGGGATAAGATTCGTGGACAGGAACGAGAAGGAACAAATCGCATGGCAGACCTGCTATGGCCCAGCGATATCCAGGATATTCGCCTCTGTGGTCACAATCCATGGGGATGACAAGGGTCTGATATTCCCCTTTGAGATTGCGCCTGTACAGGTGATGATAGTCCCGATAATCAAGTCAGGGGAGGAGGAGAGGATTCACGCGAAGTGCGAATCCATCAGGAGCATGCTTGACAAGGAAGGGCTGCGCGTCAGCGTGGACTACTCCGAGAACTCAGCTGGATGGAAGTTCAACCACTGGGAGATGCGCGGGGTCCCGATAAGGCTGGAGCTGGGGCCTAGGGACATGGAGAGGAAACAAGTCGTCCTTGTGAGGAGGGACACGGGAGAGAAGCAGAATATCCCGGAAAAGGAGATATATCCTGCAGTAAAGGAGACCGGGGCGAGCCTCACACACAACCTCGTGAAGAAAGCGGATACCTGGTTCAGCTCCATGGTCCGCTCGGCCGGCAGCATGCACGAGCTCGAGACCGAGCTGGACAAAGGCGGGTTCGTACGCGTGGATTTCTGCTCGCGGGATTCAGAGGGCAGGAAGTGCGCGGAGAAGATTAAAGAGAGACTTCACGCGGAAGTGCGGGGCGACCGCGCTGATAGACATGAGGCCCCGAAAGGCAAATGCATAGCTTGTGGCAAGAAGGCGACCGTGGTTGTGTACGTGGGAAGGCAGTACTGATTCTGGATAGAAGGCGTCGTTGGCTGGAAGGCGACTGCAGTCGCCTTCTGTCTTTGAGACACCTTCAAACTAACTAGCGCTTTTTCCCTGTTTTCTTGTGGACCTCTTCCTTCGTTTCAGAAGCAGGTTGTGGCCTTTTCCTGTGAGTGTAAACCTCCCACACAACAAGAACGGTCAGAACACTGGCGATCATGGAAAGCAGGAATATCGTCCAGTCCAGCACAGGAGGGTTCTGTGACTGCTCCTGGGGAAACGTGTCCACGAACTGCACGACCTTGGTCAGGGCGGTCTCCTCATAACCCTCCTTCCACGCCACGATGTCCAAGGTGTAGTTGCCCGTCACGTTCGAGGTTATGCGGTTGGGGAAGGTTATCTGGTACTTGGTCCCGTCCGGGAACGTCACTTGGCTCCAGTAGGATATGCCCTTCTCGGTGGAGTTGTAGTCTACGTAAGCTCCCTCCCCCACAAGGAACACGTCCGTAGCGTTCTCGCACAGGAGGTCCCTGCAGCTCGTGAGCCTCAGGTCAAGATTCGGCAGGGCCGCGGCTGCCATCGCAGGCATGACCGAGAGAATCACAGCAAAGGCCAAGAATTTTCTCATGGTGTAAAATTGTAGCCGGGGTTTTTAAATACCTTGGAATCCCTTCGGCTGGAACCAATTTAAACCATTTCCTCATTATGTTCTTAAAGTGTATGATATGGAGCCAAAGCTCAAGGGAAACAGGTGGGAGAAGGAGTTCGAGGAGCCCATAAGGCAGGCGTGGAGGAAGAACCGCACCTTCGCGTTCAATCCCGAGAGCAGGAAGCCGATATTCTCGATAGACACCCCTCCCCCGTACGTGAACTTCCCCATACACATGGGCCATGCGGCCACGTACACGATAATGGATTTCATAGCGCGCTTCAGGAGGATGTGTGGGTTCAGCGTGCTGTTTCCGCTCGGCCTAGACAGGAACGGCCTTCCAATAGAAGTGGCCACAGAGAAGAAGTTCGGCATCTCCATAAAGGACACGCCGCGCGAGAAGTTCATATGGATGTGCAAGAAGCTGCTGGAGGAGTCCAGCCTTGAGAGCCTGGAATCCTTTTACAGGCTCGGCCATTCCTACAATTCCTGGAATCCCGGGGAGAAGCCGGGGGACATGTATTATACTGATTCCTACGCCTACAGGGCGCTCACACAGGCCACGTTCATAGACCTCTGGAAGAAGGGCATGATATACACGGACAAGAGGGTGAACAACTTCTGCCCCAAGTGCCAGACCACTCTCGCGGACGCGGAGATAGAGTACAAGGACCTGCCGGGGGAATTCGTGTACGTGAAGTGGAAGATTAAGGAGACAGGGGAGGAAGTGATAATAGGCACCACACGACCGGAACTGCTCTGCACGTGCGGGATGGTGGTGTACAATCCCAAGGACGAGAGGTACAAACACCTCAAGGGCAAGACAGCCATCCTCCCCGTCTACGGGAAGGAGATTCCGATAAAAGTCCATCCCTATGCGAAGAAGGAGACCGGGACTGGGCTGATGATGATGTGCTCGTTCGGGGACTACACGGACGTGCGCTTCTTCAGGGAGATGAACCTCGAACCTGTTTTTGCGATAGGCACGGACGGGCGCATGAACGCGGCCGCAGGCTTCCTGCAGGGGATGAAGGTGGAGGAGGCAAGGCGCACGATAATCCAGAGGCTCGAGCAGGAAGGCCTTGTCGCGAAAAAGGAGAAGACCGAGCACAGGACCCCGATATGCGAGAGGAGCAAGACGCCGATAGAGTTCATAGCCATGGATGAGTACTACCTGAAGCAGCTCGAGCTGAAGGGGGAGCTCAGCAGGAACGTGGTGAACAGGACGAAGTTCTTCGCCCCGAAATCCAAGCAGCTCATCCTTGACTGGATGGACTCGCTCACGATGGACTGGGCTGTCTCCAGGAGGAGGTATTACGCCACGGAGATACCTCTTTGGTACTGCAAATGCGGGGAGGTCATAGTCCCCCAGAAAGGCAAGTACTACAGGCCGTGGAAGGAGAAGCCTCCTGCAGGCAAATGCCCCAAATGCGGGGGCAGGGAATTCCGCGGCGAGGACAGGGTTTTTGACACATGGTTCGACTCGTCCATTTCCCCGCTGCACATACTCGGCTACGGCCGTGAGGGTCGTTTCTTCCAGAGAGCCTACCCATGCTCCCTCAGGCCCCAGGGGAAGGAGATAGTGCGTACATGGCTGTACTACACGCTTCTTAGGTGCTACCAGCTCACGAAGAAGCCCGCCTTCCAGAACGTGTGGATACACTTCCACATACTGGACGAGAAGGGGATAAAGATGAGCAAGTCACTGGGGAACGTGATAGACCCCAAGGACGTGATAGAGAAGTTCGGGGCAGAGCCCTTCCGCGCATGGTGCGCTCTGGAAGGGAACATAACCACATCCGACCTGAAGTGCTCCTTCGAGAGGATAGAGGGAGGATTGAAATTCCTTACAAAGCTGTGGAACGTGGCAAGGTTCATATCCATGTTCGGGCCCGTCAGAGAAGAAGGAATCCGGCTCACGGATCTGGACAAGCTCATGCTTTCAGAGGCCTCAAGGATGATCGCCTATTCAAGGAAGCATTATGAGGTCTTCGACTTTCACAAGCCCTCCACCAAGATGAAGCACCTGATATGGGAGGTGTTCGCCTCCAACTACATGGAGCTGGTGAAGAACCGCGCGTACAACCATGAGGGCCTGTTCACCAAAGAGGAGCAGGATGCGGCCATATTCACCCTGCACAAGGTGCTGGAAAGCATACTCCTCGTGATGCATCCCATCCTCCCCTTCATCACGCACAGGATATACAGGGACATGAAGGGGAAGGAGATAGAGACCGAGGAGTTCCCCTCTCCATGGAAGCTGTTCAGGATTGGGTTCTCCGTGCAGGAGCTGCTGGAGCTGAACGGCCAGATATGGAAGGCCAAGAAGGATAAGGGGCTTTCCCTGAAGACAGAGATAAAGGAAGTCACGCTCCCGACCAAGTTCAAGACCATAGAGAAGGACCTCGCGATATCCCACAACATAAAGAGCGTGAAGTGGGGCGACAAGCTGATTATCTCGCTTTGAAATTGGAAATTAGAAGGCGGCTTCGCCACCTTCAAATAGACGCCTTCCTTCCAGAAGGAAGTGGGCGTTTTTGTGGGAAATCTTTATATACCATGGTTCCAATTTACACAAAGGGTTGGGTGAATTATGCCACTGGACAAGCTTAAATCGCTCGATAGCGAGCTCAAGAAGATAGACGCGGAGTATGTGAACCTGAACGTCCCGGAGGACTCAGAACACGCGAGAGAGATAAGGGACATGAAGAAGGACGGGGTCTCGCTCGAGGACGTAAAGGCTGCGGACTAAAAGGCTGCGACCAGAACTTCTTTTAAATGAGAGAGAGAAATATAATCCATGCTTGAGGTAGTTTTCCTTGGGACAGGCTCCGGAATCCCGAGCAAGAAGAGGAACCCTGCAGCCATATGGCTCCAGTACGAGGCGGAGTGCATGCTGTGGGACTGCGGGGAGGGTACCCAGCGCCAGCTCATGAGCGCGAGCCTGAACTTCATGAAGATATCCAGGATATTCATAACACACTGGCACGCGGACCACTGGGCAGGGCTGATAGGCCTGATGCAGACCATGAACCTGGAGAAGCGGAAGCGCGCCCTGGAGATATACGGCCCCGAGGCGGAACGCTTTGTCGGGGACATACTCGATCTGGACTACTGGGGCCCGAGGTTCCGCGTGATAGGCAGGGACGTGCCTTTCGAGGGTAATGCAATCACCACTGTTCTGAAGGAGGACAAGTTCAAAATCTTCTCCATTCCCGTGGAGCACACGGTCCCTTCCGTGGCCTACGCCTTCCAAGAGGATGACTCATGGAACGTGGACATACAGAAGGCCGAAAAGCTTTACGGCCTCAAGCAGGGCCCGGCCGTGGGCAAGCTCAAGGAGAAAGGCTCGATAGTGCTTAAGGGAAAGAGCATAAAGCTGGAGGACGTGGGAATCCACAGACCCGGCCTCAAGGTCATCTATTCGGGCGACACCAGAGCGTGCCAGAATCTGGTCACGCTCTCGAAGGCCGCGGACCTGCTCATATGCGACGCCACGTTCGCGGAAGAGGATGAAAGCAAGATGCACAGCAGCGCGAAGGCGACCGCCCTGCTCGCGAAGAAGGCTGGGGTGAGCCAGCTGGCCCTCACGCATTTCTCAAGGCGCTACCAGGACGTGCGCGAGCTCGAGAGCGAGGCCAAGAAGATATTCCCGAACACAATAATGGCGCAGGACTTCATGCGGCTCAAGCTGAAGAAATGAAAAGTTTATATACAACTAATCACTACTAAATGATAATTAATGTGATTTTATGGCAAGCAAGCCAATGCACAACAAGAGAGAGTTTTATAGGATGTGCGAAGCGCTGGAAAAAGACAAGAAGAATCTCACCTGCCATTATGTGAGAGAAGGCGACAAAATAGAATTCATTATACAAGAACAAACTAACAAAGAAAGAAGGTACACTAAGATACGAGAAAAGATGATACCATGGGCAACTACAGCTACATAACCAACCGAACCCTGCAGAACGGCAGGGGCGAGGAGAAGGGCAGGATTGCCATCCGGGTCAAGACCGGTTCCGCGACCGCTGAGTACAATTACACATGCCCGGAGTGCGGGGACTCGCACTCAGGCCAGCAGGAGTTCAGGCGCCCCATTATGGTGAAGTGCCAGAGGTGCGGCTTTCTTATGAAACTCCCCAAGCTCAAGGACGAGCTGAAGAAGGAGAAGAAGAAGCTCAGGGCCACAGCCTAGTTTCAAGAATTTATAATTAACCTGCAAATAAGTAACATGACCATTTATCAGAAAATCAGGCAAGAGCTCACCAAAGAAAGGCATAACGAATTCATTGACGGCTTCTTGGACTTCCCGACAAGCGTAATTTACGGCATGATGGGAAAGGAAGATAAATTGATTCTCAGAGCGAAAAACATGGAGAGCCATGAGAAACCGTCCCTAGAAAACAGTGCCTATAGGATGGGTGAAACCCTATCCATTCCCGTAACACTCCTTTTTTCAATCCCTGCGCTTGCTTTCGCCGCATACAGAGCGACAAAGCAAGAGCCGGAAATAACCATATTCTACCCTGACGAGCAGATGGCCAAGGAAGCCCGGGAAAGGGAACCCGAAATCACAGTTTACCGATTTGACAAATGATTCTGTTCAGATTCCAGGAATTCTTTATTACCCAGAATTCCCAATAATAAACCATGAAGAGAATCCCCATAGTCCCCGTGCCCATGGAGAAGGCTGCAGGGGCGTCGAAGCACCTCCTGAACTGGGGGGAGTTCTTCTCGAACATGTTCCCAGGCCTTGCGTTCGAGCTGGAGCAGTCCGAGTTCCACTTCGAGCCCAGGGAATGGGTGGCGATTGCGCTTTTCACGGCCCTGTTCTACTTTTCCGTGCTGCTTACCGGCCTGTTCGTGGTGCTGGTTTCCGTCAAGGTGGAGCTCACGAAGATGATACTGATATCCCTCGGCGCCAGCTCTGTCCTCGGATTGGTGGGGTTCATCTACGTGATATTCTATCCCAAGCTGTACGTGAGCAGGAAGATAAACCATCTCGAGAAGAACCTGCCTTATGCGCTCCACCACCTGCTCATAGAGGTGAGGTCCGGGGTCCCGCTATTCAACGCGCTCGTTTCCATATCCCAGAGCAAGTACGGCATACTTTCCGAGGAGATGAAGAAGGCCGTGGACGACATAAGCACGGGGAAGAGCGAGATAGTCGCCCTCGAGACCATGGCAAGGAAGAACCCTTCCCTGTACTTCAGGAGGGTGATGTGGCAGATTGTCAATTCGCTCAAGTCAGGGGCGGACATAGGGAACACCATAAAGCAGATAGTGGACAACCTCTCGGAGGAGCAGAGGGTCGCGATAAAGAAGTACGGTTCCCAGCTCAACCCCATGACCCTGATGTACATGATATTCGCGGTGATATTCCCCACCCTTGGCATAACGTTCCTTCTCATACTCTCCTCGTTCGTGGGGGTGGGAATCGACCTGCACCTAGTCCTGGTGGGGATACTTCTGTTCCTCCTGATGTTCCAGTTCATGATAATAGGTCTGATAAAAAGCAAGAGGCCGGTGGGAGTGTGAGATTCAGGTACTGGAGCCAGGCGGCATGTGCGGCCCTCGGAGCGGCAATAATAGTCCTCAATTTCCTTTTCGTGGCGGACTGGATACCCTTCCTGTTTCCCGTGATAAACGTGGCCGGAAGCCTGATAGCGGCGGTTCCCATAGTCCTCATACTCTACATGAGGTACAAGACGACCAGGGAGGTAGAGCAGCAGTTCATAGTCTTCATCCGCGACCTTGGGGATTCCATAAACGCGGGGATGACGCTCCCCCTCGCGCTCAGCCACTGCTCGAAGAACGAGTACATGGCCCTCACCCCGTATGTGAATGACATGGCGGCGCAGGTGGACTGGGGCATCCCCTTCAAGCGCGCCTTGGAGACCTTCGCGAAGAAGATAG
>Ga0153916_10001239_pt1 | contig 18120 bp, 12 predicted proteins | sample Opewatmetagenome_FD_109642 | JGI IMG/M metagenome (GOLD analysis project Ga0153916, IMG submission 109642) | Freshwater wetland microbial communities from Ohio, USA - Open water 3 Core 3 Depth 4 metaG | ecosystem: Environmental > Aquatic > Freshwater > Wetlands | place: USA: Ohio, Lake Erie... | reverse complement strand
CGCGGCACGGGCTGACGGGCTTCGTCCTCAACGATGCCGACGGCGTCCTCATCGAGGCGCAGGGTGACGCCGCCTCGCTCGAGGTGTTCGCAGCCGCGATCGTGGCCGAGGCCCCTGCGCTCGCGCGCGTGGACGAGATCGTCTCATCCGCGTGCCCGGTGCGTCCCGAGACAGGCTTCGCGATCCTGGCGAGCCGGGACGCACCTGCCGGCCGGCAGACCCTGATCCCGCCCGACGCCGCCACCTGCGACGACTGCCTACGCGAGCTCTTCGACCCGGCCGACCGCCGTTACCGCTACCCGTTCCTGAACTGCACCAGCTGCGGGCCGCGTTTCACCATCGTCACGGCCGTCCCGTACGACCGGGCGAACACGACGATGGCCGGTTTCCCCCTGTGCGACGACTGCCGCCGCGAGTACGAGGATCCCGGCGACCGCCGCTTCCACGCCGAGCCGATCGCATGCCCGGCCTGCGGGCCGCGGCTCTCGCTGCCGCTCGACGAGGCGGTGGGCCTGCTGCGCGAGGGGCGCATCCTCGCCGTGAAGGGGCTCGGCGGATACCACCTCGCGTGTGACGCGACCGACGAGGAAGCAGTCGCGCGGCTGCGGGCGCGCAAGCTCCGCGACGAGAAGCCGCTCGCGGTGATGACCTCCGATCCCGGGGCTCTCGCCGTCCTCACAGCGAACGAGAGGACGGCTCTCGGGGGCCCTGTCCGGCCGATCGTGCTCGCCCTGCGCCGCGACGACGCGCCGCTGGCGGCGTCGATCGCGCCGGGCTCGCCGTGGCTCGGCCTGCTGCTGCCCTACACCCCCCTGCACCATCTCCTCTGCCACGACGCAGGCGTGCCGCTCGTGATGACGAGCGGAAACCGCTCCGACGAGCCGATCGCGATCGACGACGGCGATGCACGGCGGCGGCTGGGCGAGATCGCCGATGCCTTCCTCTCCCACGACAGGCCTATCCATCGGCGCTGCGAGGACTCGGTCGTCCGTGCGGCCTTCCCGTTGCGGCGATCGCGGGGACACGCGCCGGCGCCGCTGCCGCTCCCCGTGGCGGCGCCGGCGACGATCGTCGCCGCGGGGGCCGAGCTGAAGAGCACGTTCTGCGTCGCCCGTGGCGCGGAGGCGTTCCTCTCCCCCCATCTCGGCGATCTCGACAGCGAGGCCGCGTACCTCGCGTTCCGCACCGATCTCGCGCTCTATCTCGACATGCTCGGCGTGGAGCCGGCGGCGGTCGCCTGCGACCTGCACCCCGAGTACCTGGCGACGAAGTGGGCCCGGGAGCAGGGGCTGCCGCTCGTCGAGGTGCAGCACCACCACGCCCACGCCGCGGCCTGCCTCGCCGAGCACGGGGAGACCGGCGAGGCGCTGGCCGTCGTCCTCGACGGCACGGGGATGGGAACGGACGGCACGCTCTGGGGCGGAGAGCTCCTGCGCTGCGACCTCGCCTCGTTCGAGCGGATCGCACATCTCGAGCCGGTGCCGCTGCCCGGCGGCGAGGCCGCGATCAGAGAGCCGTGGCGCATGGCCGCCGCCTATCTGGAGCGGGCCGGACGGCCCGTGCCCTTCGAGCGCTGGCAGGTCGTGCGCGAGAGCCTGAAGGTGAACGCGCCGTTGTCGTCCGGAACCGGGCGCCTGTTCGATGCGGTCGCGGCGCTCCTCGGGGTGCGCGAGCGGGTGAGCTACGAGGGCCAGGCCGCGATCGAGCTTGAGCACCTGGCCGGCACCGTGCCGGCGCCGGCCTACGACTGCAGGATCACGGGTGGCGCCATCCTCGGAGCCGACCTCGTCGCGGCTGCGCACGACGACCTCGCCACCGGTCGCCCGCGAGAGGAGATCGCGGCAGCCTTCCACGAGGGTGTCGCCGCCGCCTTCGCCGCGGCATGCTCGACCACGGCCGACTCGGGCACGGTCGCGCTCTCCGGCGGCAGCCTCCAGAACCTGCGGCTGCTCGCCTCGCTCCGCCGTCGGCTCGAGCAGGCAGGCTTCCGCGTCCTCTCGCACCGTCTCGTTCCCCCGAACGACGGCGGCGTCAGTTACGGTCAGGCTGCAGTCGCAGCAGCAACGCTTGGAGCCTCGCAATGTGCCTAGGCATCCCCGGACAGGTGATCGAGCTCGTCGACCGCGATGCAGGGCTCGCGAAGGTCGACATCTCGGGCGTGCGCCGTGAGGTCAGCGTGGCGCTCGTGGACGAGCCGGCCGCACCCCTCGAGGTCGGCGACTGGGTGCTGATCCACGTCGGGTTCGCGCTCGCGCGCATCGACGAGGACGACGCACGGGAGACGCTCGCGCTGCTCGAGCGGGGCGCCGAGCTCCAGCGGGAGCTCGACGAGCTGAGGCAGGGAACCGTGTGAGCGGGCCCGAGCGGGAGCGCTGCATCACCTGCTCGGACGAAGCCGTCGAAGCGGTCGTCGTCGCGGCACACGGCACGGAGGCAGTGGTGCGGGCTGCCGGCGAGGAGGAGCGCGTGGCGATCGACCTCGTCCCCGACGCCGCTCCCGGCGACCTGCTGCTCTGCCACGCGGGCATCGCGCTCGAGCGGCTCGAGCAGCCGCACGAGGGCTCACACTCCGAGGGACGGGTCGGCTCGTGAAGTACGTGGACGAGTACCGCTCGGCAGAGCTGGCGCGGGGGCTCGCCGCCGAGATCGCCTCGCTCGTGCGCCCCGGCGAGACGGTGCGGATCATGGAGGTGTGCGGCGGCCACACGCACGCGATCTACCGGCACGGCCTCGAGGACCTGTTGCCGCCCGAGGTGGAGCTCGTGCACGGGCCCGGCTGCCCGGTGTGCGTGATCCCCATGGGCCGGGTGGACGACGCGATCGCGCTCGCCGAGGAGAAGGACGTCACCCTGGCCACGTTCGGCGACATGCTTCGCGTGCCCGGCGGGCGCGGCTCGCTGCTCGAGGCGAAGGCACGCGGCGCCGACGTGCGCATGGTCTACTCGCCGCTCGACGCGCTCGCGCTCGCCGCGAAGCTGCCGGACCGCCGTGTCGTCTTCTTCGCGGTCGGCTTCGAGACGACCGCGCCCGCAACCGCGGTGACGCTGCTTCGGGCCCGCGCCGAGGGGACGCCGAACTTCGCCGTGTTCTGCAACCACGTCGTGATCGAGCCGCCCCTGCGCGCGATCCTCGAGACGCCCGGGCTGCGCGTCGACGCGTTCATCGGGCCCGGGCACGTCTCCACGGTGATCGGCACCGACGCCTACCGCTTCATCCCGGAGGAGTACGGCCGCCCGGTCGCCGTCTCCGCCTTCGAGCCGGTCGATCTGCTGCAGGCGATGGCGATGCTGCTGCGCCAGCGCGCCGAGGGGCGCTGCGAGGTCGAGAACCAGTACACCCGAGTCGTCCGGCCCGAGGGCAACGCGCGCGCGCTGGCGGCGATCGACGAGACGATGGAGCTGCGAGACGACTTCGAATGGCGCGGTCTCGGCACCCTCCCCCGCAGCGCGCTGCGCATCCGGCCGCCGTTCGCGCCCTGGGACGCCGAGAAGCTCTATGCCCTGCCGGGCGTCCGCATCGAGGACCCGAAGGCCTGCCGCTGCGGCGAGGTGCTGACCGGGCAGATCAAGCCGTGGGAGTGCGGCGTCTTCGGGACGGCCTGCACGCCGGAGCGCCCGCTCGGCACGTGCATGGTCTCGAGCGAGGGTGCGTGCGCCGCCTTCTACGCGTACGGCCGCCTGCGCAGGCCCGCCGGGGAGCCGGTTGGCGCCTAGACGCAGGCGCATCCTCCGTGACGAGCTGATCACGCTCGCGCACGGGGCCGGCGGCAAGGCGACCAGGGATCTTGTCGAGGCGCTCTTCCTCGAGGAGCTCGGCAACGAGATCCTCTCCGTGCTCGGCGACGCGGCGGTGGTCCCCGGCGCGGGCCGTCTCGCGCTGTCGACCGACGCGTATGTCGTGCACCCGCTCGAGTTCCCGGGCGGCGACATCGGCGAGCTCGCCGTGAACGGCACCGTCAACGACCTCGCCATGGTCGGCGCGCAGCCGCTGTGGCTGACGGCGGGGTTCGTGATCGAGGAGGGCTTTCCGGTTGCCGACCTACGGCGCATCGTCGCCTCGATGGGGGCCGCCGCCCGGGCCGCCGGGGTCGCGGTCGCAGCCGGGGACACGAAGGTGGTCGAGCGCGGCAAGGCGGACGGGCTCTACGTGACGACGGCAGGGGTCGGCACCGTGGCCGCCGGGGTCGACCTCAGCCCCACCCGCGTGCGGCCGGGCGACCGCGTGCTCCTCTCCGGCACGCTCGCAGACCACGGCATGGCCGTCATGGTCGCGCGCGGCGACCTCCAGCTCGAGGCGGAGATCGGGAGCGACACCGCCGCCGTGCACGAGCTGGCGGCCGTGCTCGTCTCCCTCGGAGCCGCGCTGCGCTTCATGCGCGACCCGACCCGGGGAGGGCTCGCCACCGCGCTCAACGAGCTCGCGGAGGCTGCTGCGCTCGCCGTCGTCCTCGACGAGAGCGCGCTGCCGGTACGCCCGGCGGTCACCGCCGCCTGCGAGATCCTCGGCATCGATCCGCTCTACGTGGCGAACGAGGGCAAGTTGATCGCGATCGTGGCGGCGGCAGCCGCCGACGAGGCACTCGCCGCGCTCCGTGCCCACCCCCTCGGGCGCGACGCCGTCATCGTCGGCGAGGTGCGCGAGGAGCCCGAGGGGCTCGTGCTGCTCCAGACGACACTCGGCGGCTCGCGCATCGTCGACATGCTCGTCGGCGATCCGCTGCCGCGGATTTGCTAGCCCGCAGAGTCCTGCACGAGGTCGGCGCCGCGCTCGGCGACCATCACGGTCGGCCAGCTCGTGTGGCCGCGCGGCAGTCGTGGGATGACGGAGGCGTCGATCACGCGCAGGCACTCGATGCCGCGCACCCGTAGCTCCGAGTCGACGACGGCGCCGTCGTCGACCCCCAGTCGGCATGTGCCGACGGGGTGGTACAGCGTCTGCGAGCGCTGCCGCAGATGCGCCGAGAGCGCCTCGTCGTCCTGCGCCTCCGCCCCGGGCAGCAGCTCGTCCTCGACGAAGCGGGCGAGCGGCTCCGTCGCGACGATCCTCCGCGCGAGCCGGATCCCGTGCAGCAGCACGCGGGCGTCGCCGCCGCTCTCGTCGGTGAGGTAACGGGGGTCGATCACGGGGGCCGCGAGCGGGTCGGCGGAGCGCAGCCGCACCTCGCCCGCGCTGCGCGGCTGCAGCGGGATCGACGCGACGGTGAAGCCGTGAGCGGACGGCTTCTGCAGCCCCTCCCCCTCGAAGAGCACCGGTGCGAACAGGAGCTCGAGATCGGGTGCCTCCAGCGCGGGATCCGTCTTCACGAAAGCGACGGCCTCGGCCACGTTCGACGTGAGTGGGCCGCGGCCGCGGACGAGCCAGTGCACGAGGTTCGGGAGCGACTCGGCGCTGTAGAGGGTCTCGGCGCCGCGTGTGCGCACGAGAATGCCGTTCGCGAGGTGGTCGCGCAGGTTGCGGCCGACCCCGGGTGCGTCGAGGACGACGTCGATGCCGTGGCGCTCGAGCTCCTCGCGGGGGCCGATGCCCGAGAGGAGCAGGAGCTGAGGAGAGTTGATCGCGCCGGCGGCGAGGATCACCTCGCGGCCGGCCTGCGCCTCCTCCTCGCCTCCGTCCGCGACGTACGCGACGCCGACTGCGGCGCCGCGCTCGAGCAGCACGCGCGTCACCCGGCAGCCCGTGACGACGGTGAGATTGGGGCGGCGCATGGCAGGCCGCAGGTAGCCGTTCGCCGGCGAGAAGCGCCGTCCGCGCCGCTGCGACACGGGCACAAAGCCGACCCCCTCGTTGTCGGGGTCGTTCAGGTCGTTCCGGCGGCCGATCCCGTTCGCGGCGACGGCGTCGACGAAGGCGTCGGTGAGCGGCGAGCGATCCCGGAGCGATGCCGCCGGAAACGAGCCCCGGCTCCGCTCGTAGGCGGGCGCAACGTCGTCCCAGCCCCAGCGCGGGACGCCCCAGGCGGCCTGGTCGGCGCGATGGCCGCGCAGCACCATCATCGCGTTGATCGCGGCCGAGCCGCCGAGTGTCTTCCCACGTGGGAACACCACCTCGCGGCCGTCGAGCGCCTGCTGGGGTGCCGTGTCGTAGCCCCAGTCGACGCTCGAGCGGTAGAGCTTCGAGAACGCCGCCGGAATGCGAATCTCGAGCTTGCGGTCCTTCGGGCCCGCCTCGAGCAGCAGCACGCTGACGTCCGGATCCTCGCTCAGCCGCGCCGCGAGCACGCACCCGGCCGTGCCCGCTCCGACGATCACGTAGTCGTGCACGGTGGCATCGTACGGGCGCTGCTCGTGCGGGACGTTCCAGCTCATCGAGACGATCCCGTAGAGGCGCCGACTCCAACAGGGTGAGGAGTGGTAGCGTGTCCGGTACCTGGAAAGCTTTGTGGCGGCTTGGCGACCAGGAGAAAAACGCCTAAACAGCCCGTGGGCCCTTGTGGCTCCCGACTGGCTGCGTGGGTTTCCGGAAGCCGTCGGGAGGGAATGGATTGGTGGGTTCGGGGGCGGCACTGCAGGCGTTGATGGGCGAGCGCATGCTCGTGCTCGACGGCGCCTGGGGAACGATGCTCCAGCAGAGCGGCCTCGAGGCTGCGGACTATCGCGGCATCCGGTTCGCCGACCATCCGCGTGACGTTGCCGGTGATCCCGATCTGTTGAATCTGACGCGGCCCGACGTGGTGTCGGGGATCCATCGCGCCTACCTGGCTGCGGGCGCGGATGTGACGACGACGAACACGTTCACGGCGACACGGATCGGGCAGGCGGATTACGGGCTCGAGGATGCGGTGTACGAGCTCAATGTCGAGGGGGCGCGGCTGGCCCGGGCTGCGTGTGACGAGATCGGTACGCCGGAGCGGCCGCGCTTCGTGGCGGGGTCGGTCGGCCCGCTGAACGTGACGCTGTCGATCTCTGCACGGGTGGATGACCCGTCGTTCCGCTCGGCGAGCTTCGACGAGGTGCGGAATGCGTATGCGGAGCAGATCCACGGTCTCGTCGATGGTGGCGTCGACCTGTTGTTGCTGGAGACGGTGTTCGACACGTTGAACGCGAAAGCCGCGATCGTCGCCGCTCAGGACGTGGCGCCAGAGATGCCGCTGGTCGTGTCGTTGACGGTCGTCGATCGCAGCGGGCGCACGTTGTCGGGGCAGACGGTGGAGGCGTTCTGGACGTCGATCGAGCACGCTGACCTGTTGGCAGTGGCGATCAACTGCTCGCTCGGTGGCACGGAGATACGTCCGTGGCTCTCCGAGCTCGCTCGCGTCGCTGACGTGCCGGTGTGGTGTTACCCGAACGCGGGGTTGCCGAACGCGTTCGGTGGCTATGACGAGTCGCCGGCGGAGACGGCTGCCCTGCTGCGCGAGTTCGCAGGCAGCGGGCTCGTGAACGGAGTGGGCGGCTGTTGCGGTACGACGCCGGAGCACATCGCGATGATCGCCGAGGCGGTTGCCGGATCCACTCCCCGGCACGTTCCGGCTCATCGGAAGGTGCCGCGCTTTGCCGGGTTGGAGCCGTTCTCGGTCGAGCCGGAGACGGGGTTCGTGCTGGTAGGAGAGCGGACGAACGTGACCGGCTCGGCGCGGTTCCGGCGGTTGATCGAGGCCGACGACTACGTGGGCGCCGTCGACGTGGCGCTGGAGCAGGTGCGCGGCGGCGCCAACGTCCTCGACGTGAACATGGACGAGGGCATGCTGGACTCGGAGGCCGCGATGACCAGGTTCCTGAACCTGATCGCGACCGAGCCGGAGATCGCCCGGGTGCCGGTGATGATCGACAGCTCCAAGTGGTCGGTGATCCAGGCCGGACTGAAGTGCCTGCAGGGGAAAGGGATCGTCAACTCGATCTCGCTGAAGGAAGGCGAGGCCGACTTCCTCGCCAAGGCACACGAGGTCAGGCGCTTCGGAGCCGCCGTGGTGGTGATGGCGTTCGACGAGCAGGGTCAGGCGGAGTCGGTGGAGCGCAAGGTCGGGATCTGCGGCCGCGCCTACGACCTCCTCACCGGCGAGGCCGGCTTCGCACCCGAGGACATCATCTTCGACGCGAACATCCTCGCTGTTGCCACGGGGATGGAGGAGCACGATCTGTTCGCCCGCAACTTCATCGAAGCGCTGCCGCTGATCAAGCAGCGCTGCCCCGGCTCGCTGACGAGCGGGGGCGTCTCCAACCTCTCCTTCTCGTTCCGCGGCAACGACGTCGTGCGGGAAGCGATGCACGCCGCCTTCCTCTATCACGCGATCCACGCCGGTCTCGACATGGGGATCGTCAACGCGGGCCAGCTCGCCGTCTACCAGGACATCCCCGCCGACCTGCTCGAGCACGTCGAGGACGTGATCCTGGCGCGACGGCCCGACGCGACCGAGCGGCTCGTCACCTTCGCAGGCTCGGTCACCGGGGACGGAACCAAGCGCGAGGTCGACCTGGCCTGGCGGCAGGCACCGGTGGCAGAGCGGCTCTCGTACGCGCTCGTGCACGGCGTCGTCGATTTCATCGAGGACGACACCGAAGAGGCACGCCAGTCCGCGGGCAGGCCGCTCGAGGTGATCGAGGGGCCGCTGATGGACGGCATGAAGATCGTGGGCGACCTGTTCGGGGACGGGAAGATGTTCCTGCCGCAGGTCGTCAAGAGCGCCCGTGTGATGAAACGCGCAGTCGCCTATCTGCAACCGTTCATGGAAGCAGAGGAGACCAGCAGTGGTCGGGCCGGCAAGATCGTGCTCGCCACCGTCAAGGGCGACGTGCACGACATCGGCAAGAACATCGTCGGCGTGGTGCTCGGCTGCAACGGCTACCAGGTGATCGACCTGGGCGTGATGGTGCCCGCCGACGCGATCCTCGACACCGCCGTCCAGGAGAGCTGCGACGCGGTCGGGCTCTCCGGCTTGATCACCCCGTCGCTCGACGAGATGGTCGGTGTCGCGACCGAGATGCAGCGGCGTGAGCTCGACCTGCCCTTGCTGGTCGGAGGCGCCACCACGTCCCGCCAACACACAGCCGTCCGAATCGCGCCCGCCTACGACCAGCCGACCGTGCACGTGCTCGACGCCTCCCGCGTCGTCGGCGTCCTCTCGAGGCTGCTCGACCCCGACGGCCGCGATGCCCTCGACACCGACAACCGCGCCGACCAGCAACGTCTCCGGGCCCTCCACGAGGACAAACAGCGGAAGCCGCTGCTCCCGCTTGCTGCTGCTCGCGACAACCGCACCCCGATCAGCTGGCAGGCAGACGATCTCGCGGTACCGCCCTTCACAGGCACCCGCGAGATCGCGCCCTCGATCGCCGAGTTGCGCGCCTACATCGACTGGACGTTCTTCTTCCACGCCTGGGAGCTGAAGGGGCGCTTCCCCGCCATCCTCGACGACCCCCGCCGGGGTGCCGCCGCACGCGACCTCCACACGGCTGCCACCGATCTCCTGGACAGCATCGAAGCCGACGGCACGCTCGAGGCGCGCGGCGTCTACGGCTTCTGGCCCGCTGTTGCCGAGCAGGACGACATCGTGCTCGCCGACGGCAGCCGCTTCCCGATGCTGCGCCAGCAAGCCGACTACGGCGACTCGCGACCGAACCGCTCGCTCGCCGACTTCGTCGCACCCGCCGACGGAAGCCTCAACGACCACGTCGGCGCATTCGCGGTCGCCATCCACGGGGCGGCCGAGTTCGCGCGTGAGCACGAGAGCCGGCACGACGACTACAGCGCCATCATCGTCAAGGCGCTCGCCGACCGGCTGGCAGAGGCGTTCGCGGAATGGCTGCACCGGCAGGTGCGCCGGAGCTGGTACGCCCCGGACGAGGCCCTGGACGAGGAAGGCCTGATTGCCGAGCGCTACCGCGGTATCCGGCCGGCGTTCGGCTACCCGGCCTGCCCCGACCACTCGGAGAAGCGAGGGCTGTTCGCGCTCCTCGACGCCGGCCGGGTCGGCCTGGAGCTGACGGAGTCGTGCGCCATGAGCCCGGCGGCCGCGGTCAGCGGCCTCTACCTGGCGCACCCCCAGGCCCGTTACTTCGCGATCGGGCGGATCGGCGAGGACCAGCTGCACGACTACGCCGCGAGAAAGGACACGACGCCGGACGAGGTGGAACGGTGGCTCCGTCCCCACCTCTAGACCCACGCGACAGCGCGGTACGGCGGCGGCATGGCTGACTTCATCGCCCGTCTTCGCAGCGGCCCGCCGATCGTCGCCGACGGCGGCCTCGGCGCGCTCCTCTCCGGGGCAGTACCGGGATTGCGCTGCCCGGAGGAGGCGAACCTGCGGGCCCCCGAGAGCGTCGTCGCCGTGCACGCGAGCTACATCCGCGCCGGCGCCGAGCTGATCGAGACGAACACGTTCGGCGCCAACCGGCGCAAGCTGGCCGCGCACCTGCTCGAGGGCGAGTTCGAGCAGATCAACTCCGCCGGCGTGCGGCTTGCCCGCGAGGCGCGCGAGGTCTCGGGGCGCGACGTGTTCGTCGCCGGAGCGATCGGGCCGCTCGGCGAGCTCGAGATGTTTGACGCCGGCGAGCACGGACCGCTCTACGCCGAACAAGCGAAGATCCTCGAGGGCCGCGGCGTCGACCTGTTCATGCTGGAGACGTTCTTCGACCTGGACGAGCTCGAGGCCGCTGTGGAGGCGGTCAGTAGCGTCTCCTCGCTGCCGATCGTGGCGCTCCTCACGTTCGACGAGGACGCCGAGACGTCCGGGGGTGTCGGCGCGGCCGAGGCGGCGGAACGGCTGGCGGGACTCGGTGTGGCGGCGGTCGGCGCGAACCACGGGGCCGGCCCGCACGGGGCGCTGACCGCGCTGGCCGCGATGCGCGGGTCGTCGCTGCCGCTAGCGGCGCTGCCGAACGTCGGCCTTGCCAGCATCTCCGGCGGTCGCGTCGTCTACCCGCACTCGAGCCCCGAGTACTTCGCCGAGTTCGCCGCCCAGGCCCATGTGCTCGGGGCGCGCATCGTGGGCGGCTGCTGCGGCACCACCCCGGCGCAGATCGAGGCGATCCGAGGCGCTTTCGACGAGGAACGACGGCCCCGCGTCACCTTCGAGGCCGGCGAGCCCACGATCCGTGCGTCGGCGACCGCCGATTCGGAGGAGACAGGGCTCGCCCGTGCGCTGCGCGAGGGAGACTGGGTCGTGAGCGTGGAGCTCGACCCGCCCAAGGGCAGCACCAACACGGCGATGATCGATGTCGCACGGACGCTACGCGAGTCCGGCCAGGTCGGCTTCGTCGACGTGAACGACAACCCGATGGCCCGCGCACGCATGAACGCGCTGATGGCGTCCGTGGCAATCCAACGCGAGGCCGGGATCGAGACGATCCCGCACGTGACACCGCGCGACACGACCGTGATGGGGCTCGAGGGCATTCTGCTCGGCGCTCACGCAGACGGCGTGCGCAACGTGCTCGCCGTCACCGGCGACCCCCCACAGGTCGGCGACTATCCCGGCAGCCGCGGCGTCTACGAGATCGACTCCATCGGCCTCGTACAGATGATCGGCAGGCTCAACCAGGGCGTCGACTATGTCGGCAAGGCGATCGACCAGCCCACGTCGTTCTTCGTCGGCGTCGCCGTGAACCCCACCGCCGACGACCTGCCACTCGAGCTCGAGCGCTTCGAGCGCAAGCTCGCCGCCGGCGCACGCTTCGCCATGACACAAGCCCTCTTCGACGCCACCCAGCTACAACCGCTCCTCGACCACTACCACGGCACCATCCCCGTGCCGGCACTCGTCGGCGTCTGGCCACTACGCAGCTATGCACTGGCGCTACGGCTGCACAACGAAGTACCCGGCATCACCGTCCCGGATCACGTCCTCGAGGCGCTCCGCGAAGCCGGCCCCGACGCGCCGGCCGTCGGCCTCGCGCTCGCCCGCCAACTCGTCCAGGCAGTCAGAGAGACCGCAGCCGGCATCTACGTGATCCCGCCGTTCAAGCAACCCGAAGCAGCACTCGAGCTGCTCACGAGCCCGGACACTCCGATCGGACAGAAATGACTACCGGTGGCGGGCCTCCCAGGCGCGCAGGAACCCTGCCTTGCCGCGGCGCACGAGCTCGACCGGGTCGAGCTTGAGCAACGAGTCGGGATACGTCTCCGTGGAGAAGATCTCGAGGTCGTACCAGCCGTCGAAGCCGCCGGCCTCGAGCGCCCCGAAGATGGCCGGCAGGTCCATGATCCCGTCACCGGGAAGCAGCCGGTCGTCCCAGCCGCGAGTCGGGTCTCGCCAGTCGTTCACGTGCACGGCCGGGAAGCGGTGCGCGTGCGTGCGGATGTGGTCGAGCACGTCCGGCGTGTCCCACAGGTGCCACGTGTCGAACAGGACGCCCATCGGCACGCCGACCTCGTCGAGCAGGTCGACCGCGTCCGGGATGTTGTCGACCATGGAGAAGTCGTCGCGCGCCGAGGAGTGAATCGGCTCGAGCGCGACGCGCACGCCAACCTCCTCCCCGGCGCGGGCGACCTCCCGCAGGCCCTCGACGACGATCTTCCGTGCCTCCTGCGGGTCCCGGTCGCCGACCGGCCCGGTGAGGCAGAGCACCGTGACGGGGTCGAAGACGGCGAGCCGGCGCACCGAGGCGCAGAGCGACTCGACCCGCTCCTGCGGGTCGTCCGGGCCCGGGAACGGCGGCAGCGGCAGCACCGAGAGGCCTGCCGGCAGGCAGATCGTGGCCTTCAGGCCCGAGTCCCGCAGCTTCGCGAGCGACTCGTCGTCGCGTCCCTCGGGCAGCTTCGCCTCGGCAAGGCCGATCCCCTCGGAGCCCCCGGCCGCGTACGCGGCCAGGTCCTCCTCGAAGGAGAGCGGCATCGTGCTGAACTCGGAGACGGAGAAGCGGGGTTGCGTCATGGTCGGTGGTCCTTCGTCGCCGTGAACATCGACGTCCTCCTTCACAGTGCCGTGGGACGATGAGCGCGGAGCGGGCCCGGAGCCCTCCCTGCTCCGGGGACGACGGGTTACGAGGCGGAAACGGTGAAGAGCGGCTCTCCGGCCGCGGAAAGCAGGCCGACGCCTTCTGCGTCGAACACGTGCAGGCGCTGCCCGTCGAGCGCGAGCTGCACAGCTTCGTTCTCCTGCAGCTTCAGCGTCGGGTCGACGAGCGCCTTCACGAGGCGTCCGCCGAGGTCGAGGTCGACGACGGTCTCGCCGCCGAGCGGCTCGGTCACGTACACGGTGGCGGGGATCCCGGGCGCCGAGGTGACGTGCACGTCCTCGGGACGTACACCGACCAGGCACTCCTGCCCCTCTGCCAGCCGGCCGCGCAGCGACTCGGACGCCGCCTCGGCGGTCGTGACCGTGAACAGCGGGTGGCGCAGCTCGAGCGTACCGCCCGACCACGCCCCCTCCGCGTGGAGGAAGTTCATCGGCGGCGAGCCGACGACGGTCGCCACGAACCTGTTGGCGGGCCGGTGATAGATGTTCTCGGGCTGGTCGACCTGCTGCAGCACGCCCTCGCGCAGCACCGCGATCCGGTCGGCCATGCTCATCGCCTCGACCTGGTCGTGGGTCACGTAGACGACCGTGCGCCCGAGCTCGCGCTGCAGCCGCTTCAGCTCGGCGCGCATCTCGAGCCGCAGCAGCGCGTCCAGCGCGGAGAGAGGCTCGTCGAGGAGGAGCGCCCGCGGGTCGCGCACCATCGCGCGGCCGAGGGCGACGCGCTGGCGCTCGCCGCCCGAGAGCTTCGCCGGCTTCCGCTTCAGGAGCGGCTCGATGCGCAGCACGCGGGCGACCTCGGCGACGCGCTGCTCGATCTGCTGCTTCGGCACCTTCGCCTGCTTGAGCGGGAAGGCGAGGTTGTTGTAGACGCTCTTGTCGGGGTAGAGCGCGAGGTTCTGGAACATGATCGCGATGTCGCGATCGCCGGGGTAGACGTCCGTGATGCGCTCGCCCGCCGCGTAGACGTCCCCCTCGTCGGGGGTCTCGAGCCCCACGATCGTGCGCAGCATCGTCGTCTTGCCCGCACCGGGATGGCCGAGCACCGCGAAGAACTCGCCGTCCTCGATCTCCACCGAGATGCGGTCGAGCGCAGTGACCGAGCCGAACCGCTTCGTGACGTTGTCGAGCCGGATGCCGGCCATCAGACGGCGAGATCCGTCTCGTCGTTGAACAGGTGCACGCGTGACGGATCGAAGGACAGGCCGACGCTGTCTCCGACATGCGGCCGCCGGCCAGGCGCGCCTACGACGCGCGCGTCGTGCCCGCCGACCTCGAGGTGGACGACGTCCTTCGCGCCGAGCGGCTCGACGAGGGTCACCCGGGCGTCGAGGGTCGACCGTGCATCACCGGGCGCGACGATCTCGATCGCCTCCGGCCTGACGCCGAGCGTGAGCTTGTCCGCCCGTCCCTCGGGCGCGAGAGCGGGTGCGAGCGACGCCGGCAGGAAGTTCATCCGGGTCGAGCCGACGAAGCCTGCCACGAACCGGTTGCGCGGCCGGTTGTAGACGTCGTCGGGCGAACCGTACTGCTGCAGCTCGCCGAGGTTCATGACGGCGATCCGGTCGGCCATGCTCATCGCCTCGACCTGGTCGTGCGTGACGTAGACCATCGTCTGGCCCATCTCGTGCTGGATCCGCTTCAGCTCGGTGCGCATGTACGCGCGGAAGGCCGCATCGAGGTTCGAGAACGGCTCGTCGAGCAGGAAGATCGCGGGCTGCACGATCATGCTGCGCCCGAGGGCGACCTTCTGCATGTCGTTGACCGAGAGCACGCCGGCCTTGCGCTCGAGGCTGCCGCTCAGCCCGACGATCTCAGCGACACGACGGACCTCGGCGTCCCGCTCCGCCTTCGATCTCCCGTCCTTGCGCACCTTGAGCCCGAAGGCGAGGTTCCCGTAGACGGTCATGTGGGTGAAGATCGCGTAGTTCTGGAAGACAAAACCGACGTTGCGCTTGCCGGGAGCCACGCGCGTGATCGGGCGGCCATCGAAGTAGATCTCGCCGGCGGTCGGCCGCTCGAGGCCCGAGATCATGTTCATCGTGGTCGTCTTGCCGCAGCCCGACGGCCCGAGCAGGGCCACGAACGACCCGTGAGGCACCTCGAGCTCGAGGTCCTTGACGGCGACGACGCCGCCGGCGAACTCCTTCGTCAGGCTCTGGATCCGGATCTCTGCCATGGCGCTAGCGCTTGACCGCGCCGAAGGTGAGGCCGCGGACGAGGTAGCGCTGGATCGCGAGACCGAGGATCGCGGGCGGGATGATCAGGACGAGGCCGAGCGCGGCCTGCGGGCCGTACTCCTGCCCTGCGCCCGCCGACTGCAGGCCGTTGAGGAAGACCGGCGCGGTCTCGACCTGCTCCGAGGTGAGCACGAGCGCGAGCAGAAAGTCGCTCCAGTTGAGGATGAAGACGAACAGCGCGGTGGCGGCGAGGCCTCCCCGCACCTGCGGCAGCACCGCCTTGAAGAGCGCGCCCCACTGACTGCACCCGTCCACGATCGCCGCCTCGGCGATCTCGCGCGGCACTTCCTGGAAGAAGCTGCGCATCAGCCAGACGACGAACGGGAACGTGACCGCCCCGTAGATGAGGATCAGGCCCCAGTAGGTGTCCACGAGCTCGAGGTAGGCGTACATGATCAGGAGCGGGATCACGATCGCGACGGGCGGGAACATCCGCAGCTGCAGGATCTGGAACGGCAGGAAGCCGCCGCCCGCCTTGTAGCGGGCGATCCCGTAGGCGGTCAGCGTGCCCACGAGCATCGCGAGGATGGTGCCGCCCGTGGCCGCCACGATGCTGTTGACGATCGCGTTCGTGGCGTCCGTGGGCGCAGCCTCGAAGAAACCGGTGTCGGTCGCACGTCCGAAGATCTTCTTGAAGTTCTCGAGCGTCCAGTCGTCCGGCACCCAGTGAACGCCGTCGATGGGCTGCCACTCCTCCTGCGGCTTGAACGCCATCGTCACGATCCAGTAGAGGGGGAAGAGGAAGACGACGCCGACGACGGTGACGATCAGGGCCTTGCCGATGCCGCGCAGCCAGCCGAGACGATCGCTCATCGCGCCCTCGCCTCCGCCTCGATCGCCTCTTCCAGCGAGACCTCGGCCCTCTCCTCGGCGACGACGAGGTCGTCCACCCTCTCCTCGGCGGCGGCCTCGATCGGGCGGATCGCCCGCATCGCGAGCATGCTGACCATGATCAGGACGAGAATGGCGACGGCGCTCGAGTACCCCCAGCGCGTCCCGATGAACGTCTCGCGGTAGAGGTAGACGGACATCGTCGCGGTGGCGTCGCCGGGCCCGCCCTGCGTCATCAGCCAGGCGGCGTCGAACAGCTTCAGGGTCTCCATCGCGCGGATGATCAGCGCGATCAGGATGATCGGCTTCATCATCGGCAGCACGAGGTGAACGAACTGGTGCCGCCAGCCGGCGCCGAGGATGCGGGCCGCGTTCATCTGGTCCTCCGGCAGGGCGACGAGGCCGCTGAGCAGGATGAGGAACATCAGGGGCGTCCACTGCCAGATGTCCACGATGATGACCGAGAAGAGGGCGATGTCCGGGTCGGTCAGCCAGCCGATGTTGACCTCGCCCGGCAAGAGCCACGTGAGCGCGGCGTTGACCGGGCCGTCGCCCTGGAAGAGCATGTAGAAGATGAAGCCGGCGACGGCCGGGACGACCATCATGGGCAGCAGGAAGACGACGACGAGCAGGCCGCGGCCGCGGAACTGCTTGAGCAGGAGCAGAGCGAGCCCGAAGCCGATCAGGAACTCCGCCGTCACGGCAACGACCGTGACGACGATCGTCCGCCAGACGGCGGCCCAGAAGGCGTTGCCCGAGAGCGCCTCCCAGTAGTTGTCGAACCAGAGCCAGCTCCTGTACGCCTCGTACCACGGGTCGCCGCTCTGCGGCGTCCACCCGGTGAACGAGATGTAGATGGCGACGATCGCCGGGAACAGGATCACGAAGAGCAGCAGCAGCTGCCCCGGCGTGATCAGGGTCTGGGCGACCGCACCCTCCGAGCGGCCCCAGCGGGCCAGCAGGCTCCTCCTGGGAGCCTGCCGGCCCGCGGCCTCCGAGGGTGTGCTCAGAGGACCTTCGGCCAAGCTGCCTGCTGTGCCTTGAGCGCCTTGATCTGCTTCGCGCGCCCGCGGCGGTTCGTGATCTTCTCCCACTCGGCCGCCACCGCAGCCATCGCGGCCTCGGGCGAGCTCTGCTTCGACAGCACCTTCTGCAGGTTGTTGTCGAGCGCCTGCGTGTACTCCGCAGCGCCGACCATGGCGGCGATCGTCGGAGCCGTGCGGGGGATGATCGTCTTCAGCTTGTCCGCCGCGTACGGCTTGTAGGAGCCGCGCACGAGCGGGTCGTTCAGCTGCGCCGGGCGGTTCGGGTCGAAGTAGCCGCCCGGGTTGCCGGTGTACCAGGACGAGACCCGGCCGCCGGAGATGTACTGCAGGACGAGGTATGCGGCCTCGTGGTACTTCTTGTCCGCGAAGGCGTTGACGCCGAACTGCGAGTTGAAGTAGATGACCGAGCGGCGCACGAGCTTCCCGTTGACACGCCGGCCCGGAGCGAGCTCCGTGCGCAGGTACTGGCCGAAGCCCTTGTCGAGCGGGCTGCCCTTGACGATGAACTTCGTCGCGTTCGAGAACACGCTCGCCATCGCCGCCTGGCCGGCGCCGAGAGCCGCGTACTCCTCCGGCCAGCTCTTCGAGAGCGTGTCCGGATACGTCCAGGCCATCGAGGCGAGGTGCTCCTTCGTCGCCTGGATGCCCTGGGGGCTGTTGACCAGCGGCTTCGCCGTGTTGGCGTCGAAGTACTGGCGGTTCGGCGCGCCCGTCGAGACGTACCGCATCATCCAGTTGACGTAGCCCCAGTAGGGGTTCTTCAGGTCGACCGAGCCGTACAGCTTCTTGTCCGGCTGGGTGAAGAACTCGGCCACCTCGGCGTGGTCGTCCCACGTCTTCGGGAACTCGAGGTCGCGGCCGTACTTCGCCTTGAAGTCCTTCTGGTTCTTGGCGTTGTCGAACAGGTCGACGCGGTAGGCCCACACCTGGTAGTCGCCGTCCGTCGCGACCGACACCGTCTCGTTGTTGAACTGGTTCAGCAGCGCCGTCGTCGTCTTGCCGCCGGCGAGGCCCCACTTGGGGTCGTTCCAGTCGGGCTTGTACTTCGCGACGAAGTCGTCGAGCGGACGCAGCAGGCCGGCGGCGCGTAGGTCGCCGTTCTGGCTGTAGCCGT
>Ga0153916_10001238_pt1 | contig 18130 bp, 17 predicted proteins | sample Opewatmetagenome_FD_109642 | JGI IMG/M metagenome (GOLD analysis project Ga0153916, IMG submission 109642) | Freshwater wetland microbial communities from Ohio, USA - Open water 3 Core 3 Depth 4 metaG | ecosystem: Environmental > Aquatic > Freshwater > Wetlands | place: USA: Ohio, Lake Erie... | reverse complement strand
TTCACCTCGATGCCGGTGCTCAAGCGCCCACCGGTAGGCAGCCAGTTCAGGAATACACCGAACAGCATGATCTCCATCAAGCCCAACCAGAAAATCGGCATCGACACCCCGACCAACGAACCAATCATGGTTGTGCTATCCAAGACAGAGCCTCGCCGAGAGGCGGAGATGATCCCTACTGGCACACCTATTATGATGGCAATGAGCATGGATAATAATGCCAGCTCCACGGTGGCCGGGAAGCGTATAGCCAGGGTTTCGGCAACTGGGATTCGGCGGTGAATGGAGTCACCCAAATCCAGGCGGATAAGACGGCCCAGGTAGCGGATATACTGGGTGTCGAAGAAAGCTGGCAAATCACCCGCCTTCAAAGCCTCACGATCGAGAAACATCGGGCGATTGAGACCAAGCTGCTCACGAATCCGGGCAACATTCTCTTGCGATGCGTGTTCTCCCAACATGGCAACCGCCGGATCGCCAGGGATCAGGCGCTGGAACATGAAAATCACAAAGGTCACACCGATCAGGGTCGGCAACACTGAGATGAGGCGCCGGAGGATATATCTGGTCACAGTCGGGCTCCTTGCATTTGGGAGAAAGGGGGGCGGATAGCATCCGCCCCCCAGATTACCAAACTATCAGAGACGAAGAGCTCTTAGCAGTGTTTCTGCCGAACGGCTACGGGGCAAGCTCTACATATTCGTAGTAGTCGGCACCGACCGGTTGTGCTATATAGCCTGTAACTTTGGTTGAGAAGATCAATGGAGTGTTGTTATGCCCCAACCAAATTCGGGCTGCATCATCATGCAGCATCTGATCAGCTTCCTTATACAAAGGCTCGCGGGCATCCTGCCCAGGTATCGTTTGAGCTTCCATCAAGACGTCAACCAGCGCGGCATTCTGATACCAACCTTCACGCATGATGGGCTCTTTGCCGGTGCAGAAGAAGTAGCACAGGAAGTTGTCGGGGTCACCATTATCACCACCCCAACCCAACAAGTAAAGCCCAGCCAGGCGACCTTCGCGACGTGCACCCAGGTAGGTGGGCCAGTCACCTTCCAGATAAAGCTCAACATTGATGCCAGCATTGGTCAGGTTAGCTGCGATAGCCTCGCCGATTTCCTTGGCGGCGGGGAAGTAGAAACGCGTTACTGGCATGTAATACAGCCTCAATGGAATCTTGGAACCAGCTGCAAAGAGCACATTACCATCTGCGTCGGTGATATCTTCAGCCATTGTCACCTCGCTCAAACCATCCGGGAAGCCAGCTTCGGCCAGCAACGACTTGGAGAGTTCCGGATCGTAAGTCCAATCTACAAGATCAGCGTTGTAACCCCACATCAGTGGAGGGATGAAGGTCTTGGCTACCGTACCGTACTTCCCGTAGAAGTTTGCGATCAGGCCCTCTTTATCAATGGCATGAGCGACTGCTTCGCGGAATCTAATATCCTGGAATTCGACAATCTTGTAGTTGAAAGCCAGATAACTGGTATTCAGGGCTGGGCGAGTGATGATAGTAAGATTCGGATCAGCCTCAGCTGCAGCCAGATCTTCCACAACTGCCTGCTCGAGAGCATGGATATCGCCAGCCTTGAGCGCCAGGAAGCGGGCTGAGTCATCCGGGATCACGCGCCAGATGATCTGGTCGATTTTCGGACGGCCACCCCAATAGTCATCGTTAGCTGCTACAGTGATGTGGTCACCTTCCACCCATTCCACAAACTTGAATGGACCAGTACCGACAGCGCCAGTGCTGGGCAAGCCATAATCAGCGCCAGCTGCTTCGATGGCAGCAGGGCTGGAGATGGCAAAAATATCCATGGCCAGGTTCGCCAGGAACGGAGCCTGAGGGGCACTCAATGTGAATTTAACAGTATACGTATCCACTGCTTCGACACTGGTGATAATGCTTGCGTCATCAAATCCACCGAATTGCGCTTCATAATATTCGAACACCTGGTTCTCAAAGTGATAAGGGTTGTCAGTGAAGCGCCAGCGTTCAAAGTTGAAAATGACTGCTTCGGCGTTGAAGTCAGTTCCATCATGGAATTTGACACCTTCGCGAAGCTTGCAGATCCACTCTGTGGCTTCTGTGTTTGGCGTGCAATCGGTGGCGAGCGCCGGAATGGGCACTGTGGAACCGTGATCATACTGGTAAAGTGGCTCCAAAACCTGTCCGGTCACCCGAAAGCTCTCGCCATCGGTCACAATCGCGGGATCTAGCTGGACCGAGTCAGCCCCACGACCGAATATGAAGGTCACGGGCTCCGCGGGTGGTGGTTCTGTCACCACCGGCGCTTCGGTTACAACAGGTGCCTCGGTTACAACAGGTGCCTCGGTTACAACAGGTGCTTCGGTAACCACTACGGTGGGGGTGGCTTGTGGGGCACATGCTGCCAGAATCATGCTGAACAGCACCATACCTGCCACCAGAATATATAACTTGTTGTGTTTCATCTTTCTCTTCTCCTCGGGAATTAGGTGAAAATATTTAATACGATTGGATAAACATCATTCGTGATCCTGTGCCAGTCCACCTCCTTTCAAATATCATACAAGTAGATCAATTGCTATTAAGGAATAGCACGATTATACAACAGCTTTGCCTCACAATCGAAAAATTTATCTTCTGCACAAGACGGTAAAGCATTGAAATAATCTTGTATGTGTATATGTTATTATGGATACCTCTTTGCCAAGTATAAAGTTCAGGGTATACTAAATATCTAGCGAGGTTGAATTATGGCCGAAATGTCCTGGGAAACCCTGAAAATTCAGTATTGTCAGCATGTCGATAGCAAAGTCGCCTTGCAGGCACAGATGGTTTACCCTCCCGAGCACCTGCCCGATCAGCCAGCACGTATCCTGGCACACCGTTGCAGCCATGGTGCCAGTTGCAACCTGGATGCGCGGCCCAGCTGCATCTGGGCGGGCACGAATCCGATTTACGACCCGTTTAAAGAATAAGGGCTTATCTGCATCATTGCCGTTTTTAATAATTTTTATGGGGGCACGAAATCTGGTATGCGTTAGCATGTTCGTGCCCCTTCAAATTTGTTTCTCAGATTTTTGTTAACTATTTTTTACATAGTGCAAGCCAATTTCTTTGAATGCCAGCCTCACTAGCAATTGACTTTAGCTCTATTTTTATGAGCGTCAATCCTGCACGATAGATCCACTCCCTAATCTTCTCCTCTGAACAGAAGCACGTGATCACAAATCGATAGCCCGGAAGGGGAGCTTGTTCGGGAGGGATTTCTTTTGCGAGCTTATGCCGCCAATCATCGAGAGCTAAAAAATGCAGGAGCGCACAGCCTTGCGGTTGAAGCACCCGATGGATTTCTAAAAAAGCTGCCGTTAATTCTACAGGACTAAGATAAAACAGGCTATTGACAGCAAAAACGAAGCCAATAGTTTGATCTGAAAGTGGAATATGGGTTGCAGATGCGAGTAGAGGATAAGCTTTAATCGAAACCTGACTAACACGCTGTTGGCACAGCCGAATGCTGTTCATGATCGGGTCTATTCCGATCACCCGATATCCGGCTTCCGTTAGTGGTAGGAAGGCACGGCCAGTACCACAACCGACATCCAAAGCCCATCCCACATGAATGGTTTTTGCAGAAACAACCAATTCTTAAATAAAATGCGAAGCCGGAGCAAGCCCGATATTATCCGCCCATGAGCCCCAGCTGGTTTCATCTCCATCAAGCGTCCAGATCGCATTCATAGATTCTTTGGATATAATGTACAATATCGACGTAATAAGGCTCAAGCTTTATCGTAAATCAACCGGCCGTACTTCTACAGCTATTCTACTGTGATGGCGGGCAAGGATACCCGCCTTACTATTTAATAACCCCCAGCTTGCGACCCACGCTGGCAAAGATCTCCAATCCTTTATCCAGGTCATCCTTGCTATGGGAAGCTGAAATCATCACCCGGATGCGGGCTTTCCCCTTTGGCACGGTTGGAAAACCGATCGACATAGCAAATAATCCATTCTCGAACAGCTCGCGGCTAAACTGCTGTGCCAGGGGAGCTTCGCCCAGCATGATGGGTGTGATAGGTGTGGTACTTAACCCTGTGTCAAAGCCCAGCTTGCGCATCTCGGCTTTGAAGTAGCGGGTGTTCTCCCATAACTTATCCACCAGCTCGGTGGAGCTCTCCAGGATGTCTAAAGCTGCCAGGCATGCGGCTACATCCGGGACGGTCATCGCTGACGAAAACAGGAAGGGACGCCCGCGTTGCCGGAGCCATTCCACCACCACCGGGTTACCTGCCGATACGCCACCGACCACGCCAAAGGCCTTGGAGAGAGTACCCACCTCCACATCCACCTTGCCATGCAGGCTAAAATGGTCCACGATGCCGCGCCCGCCCTTCCCGATCACGCCTTCGCCATGGGCATCGTCCACCATCAGGATAGCATCGTACTTCTGGACCACTTCGTAGATCTTATCCAGCGGAGCCATATCGCCGTCCATGCTGAAGACGCCGTCGGTGATGACCATGGCACGCGGATACTTCCCCCGTTCCACAGCCAGGACCCGATCAAGGTCTTGTGGATTGCAATGGGCATAACGGATGATCTTGGCTCCACTGAGCCGGCAGCCATCGATGATACTGGCGTGGTTGAGCTCATCGGAGAATACTGCATCCTCCTTACCCACCAGAGCAGGGATCGTGCCCATGTTGGCTGTGAAACCCGACTGGAACGTGATGGCGGCTTCGACACCCTTGAAGGCTGCCAGACGGCGTTCCAGCTCGAGGTGCAAATCCATCGTACCAGCGATCGAGCGTACGGCCGCGGGACCGACGCCATATTTCTTCACCGCCTCCTGGGCAGCCTGGACGATACGCGGGTGGTTGGCCAATCCCAGGTAGTTGTTTGAGCAAAAATTGAGCACTCGCTTGCCATCCACCACCAGCCAGGCACCCTGGGGCGAGCTTAGTGTGCGGATGCGATTATATAAGCCATCGTCTTTCAGTTTTTGAAGCTCGTCCTGTATCCATTGTAGTTTTGTATCCATAGAAACCCTCGTTATTTAAGATTTTGACGATTTGGGCAGTTTAGGCTTGCGACCACCACCAAAGGTGAACATGCGCGTAAATATCTGTTTCGAAGTAGGAAGATCGACCCCTGATGCATTTCCAGTGAGATCCCAGCTGCTAGAGTTCCGTTCCGTGAGCCATTTCTCCTGACCCTGCCTGGCGTGTGAAAATTCCTGGAGCAGATTTTCACTATCGTTGGATGAAAGCTGGTCGCGCAACATGTTCAAATCACTTACCAGCGCATCGATCTGACGCATCAAATGCTCTCTAACAGATAGCGCCTCACTGGCAAGAGTGTGAGCATCTTGGGAATGCCTCACCACCCCGGTTACTTGGGCGTATGGCTGACCGGCAAGCTTGCGGGCGTCCGCCCAGCCTGGCTGATCGACCGTGCTGTTAAGATAAGCTGTCCCGATCAATTGGGGCAGGACGTGTGTGGCAGCCATCATGCTATCCAGCTCAATGGGATCGATATACAGGTGCGCCGCGCCCAGCAGGTGGGTGAAGTCGGTGGCCAGCTTGATGGCTTCGGAGGACGCTCCCTGCGGAGAGAGGATGGCGATCGTGCCTTTCTTGAACAGGTCGGCGTGTGCAGCCTCAACACCATGCTCTGCTGAGTCAAGGTAAGCCGGGTTCAGCACCGGAACCAGCCCGATGTAATGACACTTGGGAGGCAGCAGCTCGTTCATCCAAGATAATACCTGGCTCTTCACCGGGGAGGTATCCATGACGACCGCATCATCTTGTAGAGCTTCGGCGATGAACTTGAGCGTCTCCGGAATCTGGTCCAACGGCAATGCCAGGATGACGATTTGAGCACCGTCCACAGAACTCGGCAGGTTGCGCTCAACCCTATCGAAAGCCCCCATCTCCTTAGATCGATTGGCAACCCGGAAGTCTTTGTCATGCCCGACGCGGAAAAATAGGTCTATGTGCTCTCTTAGAGCTAAACCGATGGAGGCACCAATTTGCCCGGTGCCAATAATGGTGGTCTGAACGGTCATAATTTCATCCCTGCTAACTTTTATTATCCGCCACCCACAGCTTATGCAGCAGCCTGGATTCGATTCTGTCGGCACTCAGCGCATGCGGGTGATGGTGCTCACGGATCAGCGCTTCTGCCAGGGGGCTCACCCCAGATATGCGCGCCAGGTCGGCACCCCATCCAGCATGCTGCTCAGATACAACGAAGGCTTTACGCCAGCGAGGCAGTGTTTCGAATCCATCGGGTGACAGTCTTCCCCAATTTCGGACCAGTCCAGGCATAAGCGCCCCTGCCAAGACCACTATGGTCCGCTCCAACGGGTTGAGGGGGTAACGCAGCTTGCCCACATCGTGCAACAGGGTGGCGACGATCAGGTCAGGCTGGCTTTCGCCCTGCCCGGCAAGACGCTCCAACATCGCCAGCGCATGCCGTTTCTCACCCGGTTGCAGGCGTTCAAAAAGCTCCCACTGGGCAGTATTTAATAGCTCTCGGGCACGGGCGAGTTCATTGGGATCAACTTTTACCGCAACTGCATGCCAGAATTGGCGCATGCGATACAGGATACGCACTCGCTTTATGCCCCTATTAATAACCGAGTCAGCAGGCCGAACACTGGCTGAATGACTTTACCAAGCACATCGATACCAATCAAAGGCAATACGAACAGGACCACCATCAAGATCATCGGACCATATGGGCGAATGCTTTCTAATGCTCTCACACCTGCGGGCGGCAAAAAATAATCTAACACCTTCTCACCATCCAGCGGGAAGATTGGGATCAGGTTGAATAACATCAGCCACAGATTGACGCTGATGAACAGGTATAGAAAAAGTGCTACCGTGGGAAGGATTTCGCCAGGTACAAGCCTGATGTCCCTGGTTGAAACCAACCCCAGCCTGAAGAAAGCAGAGGCGATGATCGCCATCAACAGATTTGACATGGGACCAGCCAGGGAGACCCACATGGGTGCCGCACGCGAGTGGCGTTGCAGCACATATGGATTGATGGGCACGGGCTTCGCCCAGCCAAAACCGACGACGAGCATCAAAAGCGTCCCAATGGGGTCCAAATGCGCAAGAGGATTGAGCGTGAGGCGACCGTTGGCGCGGGGCGTGTTATCGCCAAAACGGTCCGCCGTCCAGGCATGGGCGAACTCATGCACAGGGAAAGCAGTCAACAAAATAATAATATAGGTAATAAGCTGAGGCAGGGATGGTAGAAAACCTAAAGCCACGAAAAGCTCCTTCGGCAAGGATTATACCATCCAGTGATCTGAGGGCTGCGTGTTATAATGCCCTCATGTTGCCCGATTTGAAGCTGGATGATGTGCTCCGCCTGCGCAAGCCGCATCCGTGTGGAGGATATGAATGGAAAGTCGTCCGGCTGGGTGCAGATATTGGCTTGGAATGCCTGAGCTGTGGGCGACGGGTGCTATTACCCAGGCGTCAGCTTGCTCGCAGGGTGAAATCCATCTCGCCCCACTCTGATGTTCCTGCCTCCCCAAATGGCTGAGACCAAGTATATACACCCTCATATCCTGTTCCTGTTTTCGGATACCGGCGGAGGCCACCGCAGTGCTACAGAAGCCATCATCGAAGCTATTCAGCTAGAGTTTGACGACCGTATCAGCACGCAAATGGTGGATATCTTCCTGGACATTGCTCCCAGACCGCTGAACTATCTACCTAAATGGTATCCCTATATGGTGCGCTTCCCTGAAGTGTGGGGGTTCAGCTACCGCATAAGCAATGGCACCCGCCGTGCCAGGGTGATCGTAGAAAGTGCCTACCCTTACGTACGCCGTAGCTTGCACAAGGTGATCAAGCACAACCCGGCTGATATGATCGTCTCTTTACACCCCCTGGCCAATGATCCTTTCCTGCATGCCCTGGGAGAACAACATCCGCCCTTTATCACTGTAGTAACTGACCTGGTTACCGGGCATACACTGTGGTACCACAAAGACGTGGACCTGTGCATCGTGCCAACCGAGGCAGTCTACCGAAGTGCCCTGCTGGCAGGCCTCAGGCCACAGCAGGTGAGAGTCATCGGCTTGCCCGTGGCAGACCGCTTCTGCCAGCCCATTAGCGATAAAAGTGCCTTACGCCAGAGACTTGGTTGGCCGCAAGAGCGTCGTGTGGTCCTGCTTGTGGGTGGTGGAGAAGGCATGGGACCCATTGAGAAGACTGCCAGGGCTATCGCCGAAGCGAATCTACCGATCACTTTAGTCATCATCACCGGGCGCAACTTGGAGCTCAAGAGGCGCCTTGAAGCTTACCAATGGCCGATGCCGGCTTTAATTTTTGGCTTCGTGCACGAAATGCCAGACTTCATGCAAGCGGCTGATATCCTGGTCACGAAAGCTGGGCCAGGCACAATCTGTGAAGCACTCAATGCCGGATTGCCGATGATCTTATATAGTCGCCTGCCGGGTCAGGAAGAAGGCAATGTAGATTACGTCATCTCTGAGGGGGTAGGGATATGGGCTCCGAAGACCAGCCATATCGTCAGCGCACTAAAAGCCTGGATCGCTCATCCCAAGCAACTCGAGCTGGCCGCCGAGGCCTGTTGTCAGGCTGCCCGTCCCCAGGCTGCCCGGGAAATTGCGCGCCTGCTGGCTAATCGGTTGGGGATTTTTAATTAATACATTTTATGACTATGCCACGTCACCCCACGGTTCGTTTTAGCTTGCTCACAGCCATAGTCTGGCTGCTGGTTGCAGGTGGGATCATATTCGTGCTCTGGCAGGTAATCAATCGCATATCAGCCGGCAACCTGCCGATCAGCACGCCTCTGCCGGACCAGACCCAGGTCCACCAAACGATAGAAGCTTTGTTGACGCCTCGACAGGCTACCCCAGCCGAAACTACCAGCCAAATATTTACCCCATCACCCAGCCCAAAACCCACGCAGATGACTTCCCTGCCCCTGCCATCTCAAAATAATACCTCCACACCGAGCGAGAGCGATCAAGCACCTACATCAACCGTGCCATGTGATCGGGCTGCAGCCGGCAATCCAATTGACATTACCATCCCTGATGACAGCCTGATCTCACCCGGGCAGAGTTTTATTAAGACCTGGAAATTGGTAAATTATGGTTCCTGCAGCTGGACGAACGCCTATTCCGCCAGTTTCTTTTATGGCGACCGTATGCAAGCACCCGAATCAGTTGGTCTGAATGAAACGGTACTTCCAGCACAAAGTATAGAGATTTCAGTCGATATGGTCGCGCCAAATGAAGCCGGCACCTACCAAGGCAATTGGAAGCTCAGCAATCCGGCTGGGGATTTGTTCGGGATTGGTCCCAATGGTGACTCGCCTTTTTGGGTGCGCATCATCGTCCCTGAAAGACCATCCAGCACGGCTACCATTACACAAGGCAGTACTTCCACTCCTGGTCTCACTGCCACCCAAGGCACGCCTGGAACCATCAGTCCGACCGGATCGCCCACCTCTGCCACCACCGTCATGCCACCCGTGCAAGCCAGCGGAGAATTAAAGCTCATACCGGGTGAAGCCATCGATTTGGATATGGTAACCAAAACTAGTGAAGGCGATGACCTGAAATATGAGGCGGATGCCAGCAATTATCACTGGCTGAAACCTGAGGATGAGGCCATGATTGGGGTGTATGGCAGCCTGGAACCCAAGCGGGAGGATTGCCAGTCTGCCGGTATGAGTCGAGCGCCAATTGCAGTGGAGAGCTTATCGGTGGGCACTTATCTATGCTATATCACCGAGCAGGGCCGCTTCGGCCGGGCATTGTTCGTCAACCTGGATACCAATAATTTCACCCTCTCACTCGACCTACTAACCTGGGTGCAGCCATGAGCACACTCTATCTGGTGGCTACCCCTATTGGGAACCTGGCAGATATTAGCACACGCGCCCTGCGTACGCTGGGTGAAGTCGGGCTGATTGCCGCTGAGGATACCCGCCAAACAGCCAAGCTGTTGCAGCGCTATGATATCCATACCCCCTGCATCAGCTACCATGAGCACAATAAGCTGGTGCGCTTGCAGCGAGTATTGGATGCCCTTGACGCAGGAGATGTAGCCTTGGTATCGGATGCTGGCACGCCTGCGTTAAATGACCCCGGGTACGAGCTGGTGCGGGCAGTCATCGACGCCGGGTATAAGGTCAGCTCCATCCCTGGCGCCTGTGCCCCAATTGCCGCCCTGGTGGCATCCGGTCTTCCCACCGACGCATTCATTTACCTGGGCTACTTGCCGCGTAAGCACCAGGAGCGGACCCGGTTGATGTCACAAATTTCCAATCACCCATACACGCTGATTTTCCTGGAAACACCACGTCGACTGCTTTCTTCATTGCAAGACCTGGAAGCCGAGCTCGGAAATCGCCAGGTGGCAGTCGCCAGGGAGCTGACCAAGCTGCATGAAGAGATCTTCCATGGCAGCCTGCAAGAAGCCAGGCTGCACTTCACTAAAAATCCCCCCCGAGGAGAATTCGTGCTGGTGATCGCTGGCAAGCCCGTTCTAAAAGAGCGTTGGACAGACGTGCAAGTGGAGGCGGAGCTACTCACCCATCTGGCAGCGGGCAAACCTGCTTCCGAGCTTGCGAGGCACGTGGCAGCATTGAGCGGAAGGTCGCGTAGTGAAGTCTATCATCAGCTGCTACTCTTACAGGGGAAAAAGAGCTCCCGATAACAACAAGTGTATCTTTCCGCCAATCTTTTCATCTCATAGACTATGGACCTAAACGATCACAACACTTTCCGCAAGATTGACACACAAAACTACCTGGGTGAGATCGATAATCTGCCCAACCAGCTTGAGGCTGCCTATCAGCAAGGAACACGCCTCAGCCTGCCTGATTGGCACGGCATCCAGCGAGTGCTCATCGCCGGGATGGGAGGCTCAGCCATCGGCGCTGACCTGCTGGCGGCATATGCCTCCCCACTCTCACCTGTCCCTATATTCGTGCAGCGCAACTACACCCTGCCTGCCTGGGCAAGAGGACCTGAGACGCTTCTGGTTGCAAGCTCGCACTCGGGTAACACCGAGGAGACATTGGCAATCTTCGAGCAGGCGGAAAAGGGCCATTGCCGCACCCTGGCTTTGTGCACAGGAGGAAAATTGGCTCAAGCTGCCAAGGAAGCGAATATCCCCTTGTGGACGTTCGAGCACGATGGGCAGCCACGGGCGGCGGTGGGTTATTCCTTTGGATTGTTACACGCGCTGATCTCGCGCCTGGACCTGCTGCCCGACCCCTCCGCTGAGCTCACAGGGGCAATATCGGCTATGCGCAAACAACAGGAGAGCCTGCTTCCTGATATCCCGCTGGCAAATAACCTGGCCAAACGCACGGCGGGGCAGCTTATCGGCCGCTGGGTGATGGTCTTCGGGGCGGATATCCTCGAACCAGTCGCCCGGCGTTGGAAAACACAGCTCAACGAGCTGGCCAAGGCCTGGGCACAGTTTGAAGTTTTGCCTGAAGCCGACCACAATGCCTTGGCGGGCCTGGTACAACCTGAAGCAGAGCTCTCGAATGCCATGGTGCTATTCCTGCGCGCCAAATCCTACCACCCGCGCAACTTGATACGGGCCGAGCTCACCAAGCAGGCATACATGCTTGAAGGGTTGAACACCGATTTCATCGATGCACAGGGTGATTCCCTCCTGGCCAACATGTGGACAGCGTTGCACCTGGGCGATTATGTGGCTTATTATCTGGCGATGCTTTACGAGATCGACCCGACGCCGATCCCGGCCTTGGAAGGGTTCAAGAAACAGCTGGCACAAGGTTGAGCTTATGTAGAAGGGTAGCCACCTTACCACCTTCTTTGAGAAGTTTTATAACCATAATTCAATATACTATCCTTAGAACAGCCTGGAGAATATAAATGGATTATCCGATCCTGGAATATGACCCAACACGTATTGCCTTTCTGGAACCATCCAAGGTGGTTAGACCTCGAGATATGCCCGAACATTGTGTGATTTGTTTCTTCAGAGAAGTGATGGAGAAGGTGATTACCGAGCACAATGCCAGGATGCTGGTAGAAAACAGATGGGAAGATGGTCCTCATCCAGTCTATGAGATTGCTTATCAAAATAAGCGCCTGGCCTTCTTTCATCCTGGGATTGGTGCATCATTGGCAGCCAGTTTATTGGAGGAAGTCATCGCATTTGGTTGCAAGAAATTCATTGCCTGTGGTGGCTGTGGAGTTCTCGATAAAGATATCTCAGTTGGCAACCTTATCGTGGTGTCCGGAGCAATACGTGATGAAGGAGTTTCATATCATTACCTTCCAGCAGATAGGGAAGTCATTGCAGATGAAGCAGCAGTAAATGTGTTATCTGCTTTAATGAATGAACGAAAAATTCCCTACCGTGTAGGAAAAACCTGGACGACCGATGCGCCTTATCGTGAGACACACAACAGAATATCCAGGAGAAAAGCAGATGGCTGCTTAACTGTAGAGATGGAAACCGCCGCCTTGATGGCGGTTGCCCAGTTTCGCAAGGTGATATTTGGACAGGTTTTATATGGCGGTGATGACCTTAGTGGCCAAGAATGGGATAATCGAGCCTGGCAATCGAGAGCTGATGTGCGCCAAAGCCTGTTTTGGCTGTGTGCAGAGGCTTGCCTTACGCTCTAGGCAAGGTCAGCTCATACTCCGTCAAACGATCCATATTAATTGACCATAAAAACTTCCGAAGACCAATTATCTTCGGAAGTTTGGAATCTATCTTTCATGTTCACGGCTTATGTGCCGTGATCTTGGCGCTGAAGACCGCCTCCCGGATCGGCTTATTACCCAGGTCGACATCTTCACTCAATTCGACCACCTTGGATTTCACTCCATCGCTAATCACCAGGCTCCTGCCTTGCTTGCTGCCGGCTTCGGTGACGATTTCCTTCACATACTCATCCACGGTTTGCTGGTCGAAGTATACCGGGGTGAGCTGGACATCTGCAAAGCCAGCCTCTTTAAGCGAGGTAAGATAATCCTTCACATCCAATGCACCGGCTACACATCCCGCCCAGGCGCTCAAACTATCCTTTATTTCCTGGGGCAGTGGACCATCGGTGACGATATCACTAAGGGCCAGCCTGCCGCCGGACTTCAACACCCGGAAGGCCTCGCGAAACACCTGGGGCTTATCGGGTGAAAGGTTGACCACACAATTCGAAATAATGACGTCCACACTGTTATCGGCTACCGGCAAGTATTCGATTTCTCCCAGCCGGAATTCGACGTTCTTAAAACCCAGCTTATTGAGATTGGCGCGGGCTTTCTCCAGCATCTCAGCGGTCATATCCACACCGATCACGTGCCCCGTCTCACCGACCTTTTTGGCCGCCATGAAACAATCGATGCCACCACCCGAGCCAAGGTCCAAGACAGTTTGCCCGGGCTTGAGAGAGGCAAGGGTGATAGGATCCCCACAGCCCATCGAGAGACCAGTCACATCTTCGGGAAGCGTGGTGAGCTCTGATATAGGGTAGAGCTTGCTGGCCGACATCTCTTCCACATCTTTCGAGCAACAATTCGTGCTTTGGGCTGGACCGCAACAGCTTGCCTGGGTAGCAGGCTTAAATTCGGCCGCAGCTTTTCCATAATGCTCCCGCACGGCTGTGCGGATATCGCTTGGTTTTTCCGGTACATTTGGTTCCGACATGTTACATGCTCCTGTTATATTGGTTGTTCTCAGCGCCGAGATGAGTATTTATTATTTTATATTATATCCAAATTTATCGATTAGTCAAGGGGGTAAAGGTCCTATTAATCCATTTAATTCGATAATTAAGCCATTTCCTTGACATTTTTGACGCATTCTGATATCATAAGGTTGCTATTTATCAATTATTTTGGATGGGTCATTTTTAGAGATCAGCTTATGAACCAAATCACTCCGGATAACGTCACCTCGGTGCTAATAGCGCAGCTGCTAGAGAAAGCTCTCGAGAATACAAAACCTCCAGAGCGCCTGCAATTTGTGGAAAAACTTTTCACCCAGCTACCTCCCGCAGGCCAGCAGGAGTTCCTGCTCAACCTGACGCGCATGTCACTCGAGAGTGGCACCCACCCGGTAACATTACAGGCATCCTGCCAGAGCGAAGGGTCGAATCCGAAGCTCATCCAGATCATCCAGGCTGGCCCACAGATGAGCCCTGATGATTTCGCTCCAGGACAGATCTGCTGCCAGGCGCTGACGGGGTTTGCCGAGGTACCCGGCATGGATGAAGAACAGGTATTACGGGTGGCGCAAATGTTCAATGGTTTAGCCGATGAAACCCGCGTCAAGATCGTCAAGCTGCTGGCCAAGGGAGGGTTCACGGTTGATGAGCTGGTGGAATTCCTGGGGATAGCCCAATCGACAACCTCGCATCACCTGCGGGTGCTCAAAGAAGCTAATCTAATCAAGGGAGAAAAGAGGGGCCGGAATATCTACTACTCACTGGTTAAGCCGGAAGTCACCAGCGTTGAGGCAATTAGCGCATCCAGCCAGCCTGTTGACTGAAGCTGCGTTACCCTCCTCTTATCTCTTGACACCTCCCCAGCTATATGTATAATCCTTACAAATAATTACGATATCGATCAGCGCGAAGCCAAGTAACCCGCATGCCTTTCAGAGAACCGCCGGGTGGTGCAAGGCGGCAGGCAGAGAGGCGAAATCCACTCCGCCGGACGCTCATTGAGGTCCAATCGCTCCTGTAGAGGTGGCACTGCCATCATAAAGGAGCCGGGTCAGCCCGATAGCGCTCAGTCGAGGTTATCCTGTTTTCTCATTTATCAAACAAAATAACAGGATAACAAAATGCAGGTGGCACCACGGGCGCCCCCTCGTCCTGCGGGAGAGGGGGCATTTTTATTGAAATTTCACTGCAACCCAGGAGGTGCATTTATGCTAGACATCAACCTGATCCGTGAACAACCCGACGTGGTGCGCAAATCCATGCAAGATCGGTACATGGACGCTGCCCCCATTGACCAAATCCTGGAATTAGATCGCCAACGCCGGGCTATCATTCAGGAGACAGAGAGTCTCAAGGCGCAGCGCAACGCCGTATCCAAGGAGATCGGCAAAGCCAAAGATCCAACTGAACGGCAGGCTAAGATCGAAGCGATGCGCCTGGTGGGTGAGAATATCAGCCAGCTGGATGATCGCCTGCGCCAGACCGAGGAGGAGCTGAATGTGCTCCTGTCATGGATCCCCAATATTCCCGATGCGCGCACACCTTACGGGAAAGATGACACTGATAACCCGCTGTTACGCACTGTGGGTGAAATCCCTAAATATGACTTCGCACCCAAAGCTCATTGGGACTTAGGACCTGCACTGGGGATTATCGATTTTGAACAGGGCGTGAAGATGACAGGCTCGCGTTTCTACGTGCTCAGCGGAGCAGGTGCCCGCCTGCAGCGTGCCCTGATCGCCTGGATGCTTGACCTGCACATCCGCCAGGGTTACACCGAAAAGTACACGCCGTTCATGGTCAAGGAACAGACCATGTTCAGATCGGGGCAGCTACCCAAGTTTAAAGATAACCTGTACCATGACGTGGAGGATGACCTGTGGATGGTGCCCACGGCCGAGGTGCCACTCACTGGCTTGCACATGGACGATGTGTTGGAAGAAGCCAGCCTGCCACGCCTGTACACTGCTTATACACCCTGCTTCAGACGGGAGAAGATGAGCGCCGGCAGAGATGTGCGCGGCATCAAGCGCGGTCACCAATTCGACAAAGTAGAGATGTATATCTACTGCAGACCCGAGGAATCTAACGCCATGCTGGAAAAGATGTGCGGCGATGCTGAGCAAACCTGCGCTGAGCTTGGCCTGACTTACCGTGTCAAGCAGCTGTGCACGGGTGAAATAGACTTCAAAGCGCGCATGACTTACGATATCGAGGTGTGGTCGCCAGGTTGTAATGAATGGCTGGAAGTATCCTCGATCTCCAATGTGGGAGACTTCCAGGCAAGACGGTCCAATATCAAATACCACCCCACGGAGGGTGCTAAACTGCGCTTTGTGCACACCCTGAATGGCTCAGGGTTAGGCATGCCGCGTACCCTGATCGCAGTGTTGGAAAACTACCAACGGGCAGATGGCAACGTGGTAGTGCCTGCGGTGTTGCGCCCGTGGATGGGTGGCATTGACCTGCTACAACCAGAGAAATAACTCATGCCTGCCTGGCTATCTGCATCCATTTTCTGGATCACCCTGGTCATCATGGGGGTGGGTTTGTTTGGATTGATCGTGCCTGTCTTTCCGGGTATCACGGTCATCTGGCTGGCTGCCTTGGGTTACGGGGTGATCACACATTTCACCGCGCTTGGCTGGGTCTTGTTGGCGGTGATCACGCTTCTGTTCATAGGCGGGGTGACCATCGACAATGTTTTGATGGGAGCCAAGGCGCGTAAGGAAGGCGCGGCTTGGTCATCGCTCACATTAGGATACCTGGCAGGCATCCTGGGGACGATATTCTTCCCGCCACTCGGCGGGATCATTGCCGCCCCGCTGGTGGTGTTGTTGCTGGAATACCTACGCCAACGGGACATCAAAAAAGCCCTGGCATCCCTCAAAGGGTTGGCAATTGGCTGGGGCGCTTCATTTGTGGTGCGTTTCTTCATCGGTTTAGCGATGATTGGCATCTGGCTGGTATGGGCGTTGAACAGGTAGGGAAAAAGGAATAATAAACCGCTGATAACTGCTGATCGAGGCGGATATTTATTAATAAACCACAGGTGCATACCGATAGTAGAGGATATCTGGAGGAAAAAAGCATTACTTCAAGAACATAAGGATTATACGTGCGGATATACGGGCGAAGCAAACGGTATGCTGTATTTGAAAGTCCTAGATTCTAAATGGCGGCTGCTTCGCCCCAACAATATATTTACCCGGGATTATAAAAACGCATCTCTATTCCTGACATCGCTCACACCGACTCTAAAAAACCAATTACCGCCCGAAGCACTGGCGCCACTTCCCAGGTATCCATCCCCAGATTATGATCTTTCTCAATTAATACATGCATTACATTAGGCAGGATCGATTGAACATGTTTAATGATCTGGTCGGTCATCATAGACCCTCGCGCGGGATCACCTTGCAATAAAAGTACCGGGCACCTTATCTGTCCAAGAATCTGATCCAAATCAAACCCTTCCAATAATTCTAGCGCCCGCCCCTCCGCATGATATTCCAACACACCGGGGTCCAGGTTGCAGATGGTGATTGCCAGCTGTTGAATATGAATGGCATCCATGCCAGCGGTATCCCCATAACGTATTGGAGTGCTTTGCCCGGGAACGTGAACGGGGATATCGGCGATTCGCTCGGACAATTCTGTGATTGAAAGATTGGCTCCAGCCATCTGTTGCAAAGTAGAGAACCAGTATTTGAACTCCTCACTATTCATCCATGGAAGAGTCGCTTCCAAATCGATTGGAGAATCGCCGAGGATAACCGCCTTTACCAGCTCAGGGCATTTTGCTGCCACAGCAAGGGCAGTTGCGCCACCAGCAGACAGGCCCAAAAAGTTGGTTGGCTCAGCCACTTGTTGCCGGAGGAATTGCTCCACATCGAAAGTGTTATACATAAATTGGTATTGACCTGGCACCCGCCCTGATTTACCCTGCCCTCGAAAATCCAGGGCATAAGTATGCCATCGCAGACAAAGGGTTGGCAGGATGGGTAAAAACTCCTGCCAGCGACCAGGGAAGCCATGCAATAGAACCAGTGGAGGCCCCGATTGAGGTCCTTCTGCGAAGTTAATATTAACTGCACCCGTATTGAATGACGATTCTTTTAACATCTGCACCCTACTCTTTTCAATTTTCTCCCGGACCTGGCTGGCTTTAAAAACTTGCGGTGTTACAGAGCTGAATATTATTCCGGCTTGAAGTACACCATCCCCACCCCCATTTTATCCAACCCCTCGCTCGCCCAATATTCGATCAAGGCTGAGCCTTCATCGAGAGCTTCGAACAGAGCTGAGATAGCACGCTGGTCGCCGATCTTGGCCAAAGCACGCACCGCCTCAACCCGCACTGGTGAGTCTCCCCTCTGCAGAGCTTCCAATAGCGGCAGCACAGCCTCGCTCCCCATG
>Ga0153916_10001237_pt1 | contig 18132 bp, 17 predicted proteins | sample Opewatmetagenome_FD_109642 | JGI IMG/M metagenome (GOLD analysis project Ga0153916, IMG submission 109642) | Freshwater wetland microbial communities from Ohio, USA - Open water 3 Core 3 Depth 4 metaG | ecosystem: Environmental > Aquatic > Freshwater > Wetlands | place: USA: Ohio, Lake Erie... | reverse complement strand
GAAGGCTGCCCATACGGCGAAAAAATTACCAACCAGGAACTCCTGGAACTGAAATGCGACATCCTGGTGCCGGCCGCGTTGGAAATGCAGATCACCAAGGACAACGTCGCGCGTCTTCAGTGCCGCATCTTGGCGGAGGGGGCGAACGGCCCGACGACGCTGGAAGCCGATGCGGCGCTTAAAGAAAGGAACGTTTTCTTGATTCCCGATATCTTGGCCAACGCGGGGGGCGTGGTGGTTTCCTACTTCGAATGGGTGCAGGACTTGCAGAACTTTTTTTGGACCGAGGAAGAGGTCAACAAAAAGTTGCGCGACATTTTGGTCAAGGCGTTTCATCAAGTGCTCAACATGAGTCAGAAGCATCAGGTGGATATGCGGCTCGCGGCTTTGATGATCGGCATCGAGCGCGTCGCCCGGGCGATGCTCTGGCGCGGGCTTTACGCGTAGCAGGCGGTTTAGAAAGACTCATAAGCTTCGTCTCAATCGCCGCGCCGAAATCGTGGTCGTTTCTCGTGCTCGTGCTCGGACGAACACGAGTCACAAACACGAACGACAAGTCGCCGCCGCGTTGAAGCGGCGCAAAGAAACTGCTAACAAGCTACTACGCGAAGGCGACAGAGGAAACTGAAAAAATGATCCAATCGACCCAGCTCAGGCCCGGCATGATCATTATCCATGGGGGAGATCTCTATCGGGTGACGGCGGTCCATCACCTGACCCCGGGCAACAAGCGGGGATTCATGCAGACCAAAATGAAGAATCTCCGCACCGGCGTCGGCACGGAGTATAAGTTTCGTTCGGAAGACCGGGTGGATCAGGCGATTTTGGACAGCCGGCAGATGCAGTATCTCTACGCCGACGGCGACCTCCATACCTTCATGGACACCGAGAACTATGAGCAGACAACGTTGACGAGCGAGGATGTCGGCGATCTGCTGTCCTATCTCTTGCCGAACTCGGTCGTTAGCATCGAATTTCACGATGGAAAGCCGGTGGGCATCCATCCGCCCTCGACCGTCGACTTGGAAGTGGTGGATACCGAACCGTCGATGAAGGGGGCGACCGCGAGCGCCTCCTATAAGCCCGCCAAGTTGGAAACCGGCGTGACCATTCTGGTGCCGCCCTTTATTCAGGTCGGCGACAAGGTTCGCGTCGATCCCTCGGATGGCAGCTATCAGGAGCGGGTCAAGTAGGGAGCATTAAAACATCATGGATGGAAGATCGGGGATGGAGATCTTCTACGGTTTATTCTGTATCCTCGTGAGTTTTTCCCAAAGCTCCCGTACCCGCCGTTCGAGATTTTCCAAACTGCCGTTGTTCTCGATGACATAATCCGCAAGCTTGCGTTTCTCCTCCAGACTCATTTGCGCATTGATGGTTTTCTGAGCTTCCGCGTCGGTGACCTGGTCTCTTTGAGCGATCCGTTTCAACTGGGTTCGCGGCTCGCAGGCGACCAGAATGACGGGGTGAAGCCAATGGTGCAAGTTGACTTCAAAAAGGAGCGGGACTTCGTAAACGACGATCTCGAAGCCGGCAGCTGCATATTCTTGGATTCGCTGCTCCGCCAACGCGCGAACCCGCGGGTGAATGATGGCTTCAAGCTTTTTGCGGGCTTGCGGATCGTCAAAGGCGATTTTTCGCAGTTTGCGGCGGTCCAGGGATTGGTCGGCTTGAAGAATGTCGGAGCCGAAGGCGTCAACGATTTCCTGCCAGCCCTTCTGTCCGGGTTGAACGACCTCCCGCGACAGCTCGTCGGCGTTGATCACCGCCGCGCCCAGCCGCTTAAGAATCGCGGCGACGCTGCTTTTCCCCGACGCGATGCCGCCGGTCAGGCCGACTAATTTCACGGCTCACTAATGGCAAAATCAGCCCGGCCTTTCAAGCGGACTTCGCTACCGCAGGCAAAAAAGTTATAATGAGTTCCATGGAGTGAAAAAAAGCATGGCGCGGGTGGTCATTTACACAACCAACTATTGCCCCTATTGTTCCGGCGCGAAGGCGCTGCTGCGTTCAAAGAATGTCAGCTTCGAGGAGATCGATGTTACCGAAGATCCCGAACGGCGCGCGGAGATGGAGAAACTATCCGGCCGGCGCACGGTTCCGCAGATATTCATTGACGGTCAACCGATCGGCGGTTACGATGACGCCCGGCGCCTGGATGCTGAAGGGAAGCTCGATCAGATGATCGGGTTGCCGGCTTAGGTGCGCGGTTCGCTATGCGCAACGGGATGCGGGGGTGAGATTAGCGCAAGATCAAGGGGAAATTGGAGGCGGCGAGCGGATTCGAACCGCTGCATCGAGGTTTTGCAGACCTCTCCCTTAACCACTTGGGTACGCCGCCCCGAAACGATAGCTAACATGATCCATTCGGGACTTTCAAGAACACTCAAATTATTGACAACCCTAGGCGAAACAAGTAATTAAAATCAAAGAAATTTTGGAGTTACTTACGCAATGGCAACCACGATTACCAACGATTGCATCAACTGCGGCGCTTGCGAGCCCGAGTGCCCGAACAACGCGATCAAGCAGGGCGAGCCAATTTATGTCATCGATCCGCTCTTATGTACGGAATGTGTGGGCTTCCACGATTACGAAGCCTGTGCGGCCGTATGCCCGGTCGATTGCTGCGTGACCGATCCTAACAACATCGAAACCGAAGAGATTCTCATCGCGCGGGCGCGGGCATTGCACCCGGAAACTAACTTTGGCGAAAACTTACAGTCGCGTTTCCGTAAGGGGCAAGCTGCGCCGGCTTCCGCCGCGGCCGCTCCCCCGCAGGTGAGCGCTAAACCAGCGGCGGCGGAAGAGAAGGCTGCTCCTCCACCAAAGCCGGCGACGATCCCGGCGGCGCCGAAAGTTGTGGCACCGCCGCAGCCGGCAGCAGCTGCAGCCGTGAGTATGCCTGCCGCTCAGTCGCCAGCGGCGCCCGCGCCAGTCAAGGCCGCACCGCAACCGGCGTCGGCAAAGACCGCGCCTCAACCGAAGAAGGAAACCCGGCCGAAGAAGACCTTTGAAAAAGAATTGCCGGCAAGTTTCCAGGAAATCTCCGCGCAATTTAAGAGCAGCGCTTCCCTGGGACAGGGGTTTGGCCGGGCGATTATTCTTTTAACGCAACCGGTCTTAGGCGCTTTGCCGCACAACCTGAAAAAGCAATTGGAAGAGGCGGTTCAGAGCCCGCTCTTTACCGCCGCCGGGAGCACTGGGCTCAATATCGTTCAAAACGGGGTGCTCTATCCGCTCGTTTGCATGGTGCTCGCCGTTTTTTTGCATGGGCCGGCGGTGATCTTCAGCGAGGAGATTAATCTTTATCTTCTTGTCGGTATTCTGCTCGCGGCGGCGGAAGGCGTTTTTCGCCTGCGCGACGGAATCTTTCGGGTCAAACCGGCCGCGGAGATGTCCTTCCCGGCTGCCGTTTATGGGGCGCCGCTGAGCCTTCTATTGCAATCGCTTTTGACGCGGCACGCGGGCATGATTCGTGATCTGCCGATCCCGGTGGATGGTTTTTATTCCAAGGGGTTCGTCGAAAAGCTTGAACGCGAGCGGCGCTACGGTAACGTTTACACGATTGAGGATCGCGGCGGCGCCCTGCTGTTGCGCATGGAATTCCCACGCCGGACGCCCGACATCGGTCTAGCGGGCAGAACCAAGTTGCCGGACGAGATGCCGGACTATGATTACGATTTGGCTTTGATCAATGGGCAATTTATCGTCAAGGGCAAGTGTACCGATGAGCAAGTGCGCAAAATCTCATCGAGTGTCGGAGCGTTTCCGCCGGAATTTACCACGGTTATCCCTTTGCGCGACAAGGTCGTCGGCTTTGCGCACCAGTTCGAAAATAAATTGCTGGAAGTTTTTCTCCTCAAAGAGGGGGGCAATCGGAGGGTGGCAAGCTATCAATAGGCTGAGAGATGTAAAAAAACAATTCGCAACGAAGCCACAGGATATCCATGAGTCCTGTGGTTTTTTTGCTTTGGTAGATGGGGTTTCGTTTCGCGCCATGACTCAGGCCGATGTGGACGAAGTGATGGCGATTGAAAGAGCCTCGTTCGCCTATCCGTGGAGCCCGCGGTTCTTTATGCAAGAGTTTCAAGTCGAATGCGCTCGCTCCATCCTGGCGGAAACAGAAGGGAAAATCGTCGGCTATATCCTTTTCTGGCTTCTGCCTGAGGTCGTCGATATTCACAATCTGGCGGTATGCGGCGAGTATCGTCGCCGCGGGATAGGGCGACTGCTTTTGCAGCAAGTGATCGTCGAAGCCCTGCGGCATTCTTCCTCGCGGGTGACGCTCGAAGTTCGCAAGTCTAACCTTGCCGCACAAAAGCTGTATGATTCCGCTGGGTTCGTCGCTACGGGAATTCGTAAAGGGTATTATTCTGAGGATGGCGAGGATGCGGTCGCCATGACCCTAGCTCTCGCTTCGCTGGCGCAGAGTTAGGAGGCAGGGGGAGGGATATTGCTAAAAAATCCAACAGATATAAGCAGTTAAAAATTACACACTGAATCTATTATTGTTCCCGAAAAATCCACTTTCGCTTGACGGGCTCTCCCACTCTATTGTATAAGTACTGAGGAAGCGGCAAAAAAATGGCGGTCAAAAGTTTTTGGCCGCTAATTTTTTTCATGGCTATGTCCTTACGGCGCAACGAGAGTAGTCAGCATGTTTAACGGAAGTCGGGAACAAATTCACAGTCTGTGCCGGTCCTTCTCCCGGTCGATTGCAAAACACGATCTTTTCTCTTTTTCCCAAGGTTACCGCTTGTCTGTTTCGTGTCACCTAAAATCCACCCTGCTCTGCGAAGGCTATGGTTTACGAGGAGGTCGCTATGTTCAAGGTCGGTGAAAAGGTCGTTTATCCCGCTCATGGCGTGGGCGAGATCGAAGCCATTCGAACCCATGTCATTTCGGGGACCGAAAAAAAATTCTACATGCTCCGGATCCTCGAGACGGATATGAAGATCATGATTCCCATCGACAACGTCGAATCGGTCGGTTTGCGCAAGATCATCGACCGCGCGATGGTTACCAAGGTCTACAAAGTTTTGCGGCAGAAGAAAATCGAGAGCGACCAACAAACCTGGAATCGGCGCTATCGTGAGTATACCGAAAAGATTAAAACCGGCTCGGTGCTCGAAATCGCCAAGGTCTTACGCGACCTTTTTGTTTTAAAGGGAGACAAGGAGCTTTCCTTTGGCGAACGCAAAATGCTGGACACGGCGCGCAATTTGTTGGTCAAAGAGCTTTCCATCGCGCGCTCCCATTCCGAAGAGAAAATCATGGAAGAGTTGCGCCATATCTTTACGCACTGAATTTCAACACCGTCGCATGCAATGGAGAAGAGCCGGGAGATTGTCTCTCGGCTCTTTTGTTTTCAGCTCCTTATGAAAGTGACCGCCGTTATCGTCGCCGCCGGGGAGGGACTGAGAATCGGCGGCAAGGTTCCGAAGCCCTTTCTTCCCCTGTGCGGGCGGGCGGTGGTTCTGCGTACTTTGGATCGATTCTTTTCTGCTCGAAGTATCGGGAAAATAATTTTGGTCATCGCGGCGAGCGAGCGGGCCCGTTGCGAGCGGATGCTGAGAGCCGATTCGGCGCTGGGGCAGCGGCCGTGGCTGCTGCAAAGCGGCGGAGCGACTCGCCAGGAGTCTGTTAAGGCCGGCCTCGAAAAGCTCGATGGAGATACCGATGTCGTGGTCATTCACGATGGCGCGCGGCCGTTTGTTTCCGCGGCGCTGATCGATCGCTGCGTCGAGTCGGCCAAGCAAAACGGCGCCGTTGCAGTCGGCCTGCCGGTCCGGGATACAATCAAGGCCGTTTCGGACGATCGCTGGGTCCTGTCGACGCCCGACAGGAAAGCCTTGTGGAAAATTCAAACGCCGCAGGCATTCCGCCGGGAGTTGATCGTGCAAGCCCATGATTGGGCCAGCCGCGAAGGTGTTACGGCGACCGATGACGCTATGCTGGTCGAACTCATGGGCAAACCGGTGAAGATCATCGATGGCGAGACGACGAATTTGAAAATTACCCTGCCGGACGATCTTTGGCTCGCCGAGGCGATGATCCGCGAAGGAAGGATTGCTTAAGCCGTTTTGGTTTTTAAAGCCTCGTTCATGCTCCCGCTCCGGAAGCCTTGCAAGTCGAGGCTGACGTAATTGAAGCCGACCTCTTTGAATTTCTCAATAATCGCCGCCCGCGTCGTTTTTTCACAGAGCCGGTCGAATTCGCTCTGTTCAACTTCGATGCGCGCCAGATCACCGTGGTAACGGACGCGGAACTCGCGGAAACGAAGCCCCTTCATGAACAGCTCGCAGGCGGCGATCTGCTTCAGCCGTTCGAGATTGATTTCAGTGCCGTAGGGAAAACGCGAGGAGAGGCAGGGGCTCGCCGGCTTGTCCCAAGTCGGCAGACCGAGATCGCGGCTGTGGTGGCGAATGTCATCCTTGGTCATTTCCGCATCGACCAACGGATGACGGACGTCCCATGCTTTAGCCGCCTTGAGCCCAGGCCGATGATCTTTTAAGTCGTCCAGATTGGTACCGTCGACAACGGTACCGATTCCCAGCCGCTCCGCCTGCTCGCGGCAAATTCGATAGAGTTCATCCTTGCAGAAAAAACAACGATTGACCGGATTCTGATGGAATGACGGGTTGGTGAGCTCATGGGAGTCCTGAATGACATGGCGACAGCCCAAACTCGCCGCGAAGGCCTTGGCGGCTTCGAGTTCGCCCGGCGGCGCCGTCGGGGAGGCTGCCGTCAGGGCGACGGCCCGCTCGCCCAGGACGCCATGAGCGATCTTGAGTAGAAAAGTGGAATCGACGCCGGCTGAGAAGGCGACCAGAACCCCGTTGGTTTGGCGCAGCAGGCCGTTTAGGCGGTCGAGTTTTGAGTCCATCGATGGTTGTTGAACAGGTCCGTGCTGAGATAATGCTCGCCTTTGTCCGCGAAGATAGTGACGACCACATGGCCTTGGCCCAAAGTTTTGGCCACTTTCAGCGCGGCGCAGCAGGCGGCCCCGGAAGAAATGCCTACGAGCAGTCCCTCCTCGGCGGCTAAGCGCCGGGTATGCAGCGTCGCCTCTTCGTCGCTGACCGTGATGATTTCATCCAAAACTTGCCGGTTGAGCACCGCGGGAATAAAGCCGGCGCCGATTCCTTGAATCTTGTGATAGCCGGGCTCGCCCCCGGAAATTACCGGCGATGCCGCCGGCTCGACGGCGCAGATGCGGATGTCTTTCATCTTCTCTTTTAAAACTTCGCCGACGCCGGTGATCGTGCCGCCGGTGCCGACGCCGGCCACGAACGTGTCGATGCGCTTGAACTGTTTCAGCAGTTCGACGGCGGTGGTTTTGCGGTGCATGTCGGGATTGGCGGGGTTGTTGAATTGTTGCGGCATGAAGTAATCGCCGCGCTCCTGCAGGAGCGCCTCGGCCTTGTGGATCGCCCCGCCCATTCCCTTGGTGTCCGGCGTGAGGATTAAATGGGCGCCGTAGGCCGACAGCAGGCTGCGCCGTTCTTCGCTCATGGTGTCCGGCATGGTGAGGATCAGCCGGTAACCCTTCACCGCCGCGATCAGAGCCAGGCCGATGCCGGTGTTGCCGCTGGTGGGCTCGACGATCGTCGCGCCGGGCTTGAGTTTGCCTTCGCGCTCCGCGGTTTCGATCATGTTGAGACAAATGCGGTCTTTGACCGAGCCTCCAGGGTTGAAGGATTCCATCTTGGCCCACACCTCGGCGTCGTTTTTGCCGGGCAGGGTTCTCAGTTTGACCACGGGAGTGGAACCGATGAGATCCAGAATGGATCGCGCACCGTTCAGGCTGGCCACAGGTTGACTCGTTTTCTTAGTCGGGGACAAAATTCGAATTGACTTAGTTCTTATGCTATATTTTTGCTCCGCCGAAGTCAACGAAACCGATGGCGTAAACGATGTCCGAAGCGCGGCACAAACGACTCTTGGTTCTTTTTCCGGGCGCCCTCGGCGATTTTATTTGCTTCCTGCCTGCGTTGCGCATCCTGGGTGACGATGCTTGCGTCGATCTGCTGGCCCGAAGCGAGTTCGCGGATTTGGCGCCGCCGGCGGTGAGCGTCCACTCGCTCGAGCGCTACGAGATTCGCCGGCTGTTTGCGCCGGGAGCATGGGCGGACGATCGCGTGCGTAATTTTTTCGCCGGTTATGCGGCGGTTTATTCGTGGATGGGCGCGCAGGTGGATGAGTTCGTCCATCATCTGGAGTCGCTGTCCGGAGGAGCGGCGCGGCTCTTCCCGTTTCGTCCTCGGGATCGGCGCAGTCATCAAACGGATTATTATTTGTCCTGTCTCGGCGCACTCGAGGAAAACCGGCGTCTTGCGGAAATCGCGCTGCCGCCGCAGGCCGGCGCCTGGCGTGATCATTTTTGGCGCCGGCAGGCGCTCACGGGCAAGGCGGTTCTGACCTTGGCGCCCGGCAGCGGCGGCAAGGAAAAGAACTGGCCGGTCGAGAATTATCGCGCCGTCGCCGAGTGGTGGCGGCGCGTGACTGGAGGCGCGGTGGTCGTTCTGATCGGGCCGGTTGAAGAAGAGCGGGGCGGCTTGGAGGTTTTTTCGGACTGCTGCACCGCCGTACGCGGCCTGAGCCTTGGCCAGGCGGCGGCCTTGCTTGCGCGCAGCGATGTTTATCTCGGCAATGACAGCGGCATCACGCATCTCGCCGCCGCAGTCGGCGCGCGCGCCGTGGCGGTGTTCGGCCCTTCGGATGTTTTGCAGTGGGCGCCGCGGGGTCGAGCGGTGACGGTTTTGAGCCGAAAGGTCGCTTGCGCTCCATGCGCGGACGCAGTCATGAAAAGTTGTTCTCACCGCGATTGCCTGACGGCGTTTTCCGCGGCGGAGGTGATCGGCGAGATCGAAAAACTGCCGGAAGTCGCTACCTTGACAAGGGGGGGGGCAGGGATTACAGTTTGAATTAATTTTCACCTTCGATGCTGTGGAGGAGGAGCGTTTCACAAGAGGTCAAACGACTACTGGTGCCCTGCTCGCTAAAGCATAATTTCCGAATCGATGCCTGGAAACCCGCTCGGCCTGCCGGCGGGAACCCTTTCCAGGCTTTTTTTCTCTAATCGGGAGCAGCAATATGGCTGGAGAAGACGAAAAACGGGAAGGTAAGGGGTTTACCGTGCAGGATCGCCGGCGTTTTGCGTCGGACGCCGGCGCGGCGCGCGAGGAGATTCCCGCCGCCGCCGAAACGGCGGGGCAGGCAACCGGGGATTCCGGGGCGGAGAAAACTGGCCGGTCATCGCAGGAAAGCTTGCCGGAAATAAATTTTTCCACCTTTGTGATCAGTCTCAGCACCCAGGCCCTGATGCAGTTGGGCGAGATCGCCAACCCGTTAAGCGGAAAGGTCGAGCCCGATGTCCCGGCGGCCAAACAAATGATCGATATCCTCGGCATGTTGCAGGAAAAGAGCAAAGGGAATTTGAACTCAGGTGAAGAACGGTTGTTGGAGGATATTCTCTTCGACCTGCGCATGAAGTACGTCGAGGCGGTAAAGAAGAAGTAGGAGCAAGAGATGAACGTGAAAAGCGTCTGGAGCGGCAATATCGGCATCAAGGGAGTCATCTTGGTTGCCTTGGTTTCCGTGGTGGTGGGGCTTGGCATCAGCGGCAGCCTGGATTGGCTGGCGCCGAGCCGCGCCGTGAATTTGATGGGCGAGTCCGGCAACGCCGACTCTCGACTCAACGCCTTGCCGGACTTCGTCGCTCTGGCGAAAAAAATGAAACCGCTGGTGGTCAACATTTCCACCACTCAGGTGAGCGAAGGGCAGGGCGCGCAAGAGTTTGGCAGCCCGTTCGGCGACGAGGACCCGTTCAATGATTTCTGGCGGCGCTTTTTCGGCGGCCCCGCTCCGCGCGGTCCGCAACGCCAGCGCAGTCTGGGCTCCGGCTTCATCATCGACGGCGATGGATCGATTCTGACGAACAATCACGTCGTGGAAAACGCGCAAAAAATCGTCGTCAAATTAGGGACCGACGACCAAGAATATGAGGCCAAAGTGGTGGGCCGGGATCCGAAGATCGATATCGCGGTGATCAAGATCAACGCCAAAACCACTCAGCCCGCCGCGACTTTGGGCGATTCGGATCGCCTCGAGGTTGGGGAATGGGTGGTCGCGATCGGCAACCCCTTCGGTTTGGACAGCACGGTGACCTCGGGGATCGTCAGCGCCAAGGGGCGGCACATCGGCCAGGGGCCCTATGACAACTTCATTCAGACCGACGCGTCAATCAATCCCGGTAATTCGGGCGGGCCGCTGATCAACCTGCGCGGCGAGGTGGTCGGTATCAATACCGCCATTTTCAGCCGCAGCGGCGGCAACATCGGCATCGGCTTCGCTATCCCCATCAACCTGGTCAAGGAAGTGCTGCCGCAACTGCGCGGCAAAGGCAAGGTGACCCGAGGTTTTCTCGGCGTTTTGATCCAGAAGGTAACGCCGGAAATCGCGGAAAGTCTAGGCGTGGACAAGGCGCGCGGGGCGCTGGTCGCCAATGTTTCCAAGGACGGGCCGGCGGATAAGGCCGGGGTCAAGGTCGGCGATGTCATCATCGAGTTCGACGGCAAAGAAGTGAAAGACTCGGGCGACCTGCCGATCATCGTGGCGCGCACCCCGGTGGACAAAAAGGTTAGGATGAGGGTGCTGCGCGATAAGAAAGAGATCCTGTTGACGGTGGCGGTGGGCGAGCTCAAAGACGAAGAGGTCGTCGCCGCCGCGCCCGAAAAGGGGGAACTGGGGCTCACGGTGCAACGACTCACGCCGCAAATGGCGGAGGGCCTCGGGCTCGACAAAACGGAAGGCGTCGTTGTCACCGGCGTGGAGCCGGGCAGCGCGGCGGACGAGGCGGGCATCCGCCGCGGCGACGTGATCATGGAAGTCGACCGCAAACCGATTCGCAATCTCGATGAATACAAAAAAGCGGTGGCCGCGATTCGCAAAGGCCGGGGCGTTTTGTTCTTGGTGCGGCGGGGCGACAATACGCTCTTTTTAGCGCTCAAGCCGCAGCGCTGATCGCTCGTTTAAAATATCCTCGTCATCTCAAATAAGAGGGCCGGGTGACAGTGCCCGGCCCTCGTTGCTTTTAACCGGGAACTGCGCGAAAATTAATCCTCTTGGAGCGTCGAGTTTGAACCGATCCAGACTGCGGTTTTTTAGTATTTCACTTGCCGTTTTACTTCTGGTTACTTCCAGCGGTCTCGTGTTCGGCAGCTGGTATCTCAAGCGCTTGGAAGAAACCGTCACCGCGAAGTTCGAAGGGCCGAAATGGCGCTTTCCGTCCAAGATTTACTCCGATAGCTATCTTCTTTACGTCGGCATCAATCTCCAGCTAGAGGATGTCTGGGAGAAGCTGCGCCGATTGGGCTACCACCCGACCTCGTCGGCGCCCAAAGCCAAGGGGGAATACCGCTATCAGAAGCCGGCCGGGCTTTTGGAGATCTACTTGCGCGATTTCATCTATCCGACCGAGCCCTTCAAGGGCTATCTGGTAAGGTTTTCCCTGCAAGGGTCGGTGATCACGCGCATTGAAAACGGCGTCACCGGCGAGGAAATATTTTCCCTCGAACTCGAACCGGAACTGGTGACCGGGCTCTACGATCGCATCTGGCAGGAACGCCGCGTCGTTAAACTCGCCGAAGTGCCGCCGCTGTTGGTCAAGGCGATTTTAGCCATCGAGGACGAACGCTTCTATCATCACTACGGTATCGATCCGGTGGCGCTGCTGCGCGCCGTCTGGATCAACCTGCGCAGCGGCGGCGTTGTCCAGGGCGGCAGCACGCTCACCCAGCAGTTGATGAAGAATTTCTTTCTGAGCGACGAACGAAGTCTCAACCGCAAGGCTAAAGAAGCGATCATGGCGCTGATCGCCGAGCGAAAATACTCCAAGAATGAAATTTTGGAGAACTATCTCAACGAGATTTACCTCGGGCAGAAAGGCTCCCAGGGCATCTTCGGCGTCTGGGAAGCCGCGCAATTTTATTTTTCCAAGCCGATGACCGATCTCACGGTGGGGGAGTCGGCGCTGATGGCCGGCCTGATCCGCGCGCCCAACCGGCTGTCTCCCTATCGCAGCGTCGAAGAGGCGACCAAGCGGCGCAACGTGGTGCTGGCCAAGCTGCTCGACGACAAGGTCATCAGCCGGGCGCAATACGAGGCCGCGTTGCGCGAGGCCCTGCCCCACCGCGAGTTGATCAAGATCACCAACGATGCGCCTTTTTACGTCGATTTCCTGCGCCGCGAACTTGCCGAGAATTACTCCAACGACGAGTTGACCGCCGAGGGGCTGGGTATCTTTACGAGCTTGGACTTGCAGCTGCAGCGGATCGCCGAGCGGTCGCTTGCCGAGGGGCTGAAGAAATTGGAAGAAACCTATGCCGGGCTGCGCCGCAAAACCGAAGACGACCGTCTTGAAGGCGCGATCGTCGTGCTGCGCCCGCAGACGGGCGAAATCAAGGCGATGGTCGGCGGGCGCAGCTATCAGAAGTCACAGTTCAACCGGGTGTCTCAAGCTAAGCGGCAGCCCGGCTCGGTTTTCAAGCCCTTCGTCTATCTCGCCGCGCTGATGTCGGGGGCCGAGGGCGGCAAGAAATTTACCCCGGTGACGCTGGTCGACGATGCGCCGTTTACCTGGAGTTACGATGGCCAAGAATGGCAACCGGGCAATTACAACGACGAATACCTCGGCACGATAACTTTGCGGCGCGCGCTCGAGAAGTCGCTCAATTCCGCCACCGCGCGGGTGGCGCGGGACGTCGGCATTCGGCGGGTGCGCGACTTGGCGCAGCGATTGGGTATTCAAAGCCAACTGCCGGCGGTGCCGTCCCTGGCCTTGGGCGCGGCGGAAGTCAATCCCTTGGAAGTGGCGGTGGCGTTCGCCACCCTGGCGAACAACGGCGTGCGCACCCATCCATTGGCCGTCAAACAAGTCATGGATACGAACGGGCGGGTGTTGGAAAAACGGGATGTCCAGGTGGAAAAAGTCTTGTCGCCGCAGATGGCCTTCATGATCAACCATCTGCTCAAGGGCGTCCTCGATCGCGGCACCGGCGAATTCGCGCGCAGATGGGGCTTTACCCGGCCGGCGGCCGGCAAGACCGGCACCACGAATGATTACAAGGACGCCTGGTTCGTCGGTTACACGCCCGATCTGCTCGCCGTTGTCTGGGTCGGCTTCGACAATCAGAGCAAGCTCGGGTTGTCCGGCGCTCAGGCGGCGCTGCCGATCTGGACCGAGTTCATGAAGCAAGCTACGGCGGGCACGCCGATAACCGATTTCGTGCCCCCCCCGGGCGTCAAAATCGTCGACATCGATCCTCAAAGCGGCCAGCTGGCGACCGCCAGATGCCCCTCTGTGCTGCGCGAGGTTTTTCTCGAAGGAGAGGAACCGACGGGAACTTGTCCGCTGCACCCGGCCGGCGGGGCGCAGTTGCCGAGGGCGAATTGAAAGGTCGGCTTTACCCCATGAAATTTTTAGTTTTTCGATCACCCACCCTCTTGTTCATGAGCGTCGCGGTATGGGTTGCGGCAAGCTGCGCGCCACGGCCGCCGTACCGCCCGCCGGCGCCGCCCGCGGTTGTCCGCGCTCCCCAACCGCCGCCGGCGCAAGAATCGGTCAAAAAACCGCTTGCGCAAGAGGCGAAGATCAGGGAACAGGATCTGAAAACCAAGGGGGCGATTCCTTCTTCCGGCGCCAAGGACGCGCCGAAGAGCGCCAACGGCGGGGAAGGCCGCGCCGCCCCCGCGCCGCTGCCGGACGACAGCTCGCTGCTGGCTAAGATTACCCCTGCAACTTCACCCCAGCGCGCCGCTTCGCTCAGGCTTACCGACGAGGGACGAAAGCTGCTCGACAGCGGCGACGCGGCGAAGGCGTTGGGCCGCCTGGAAAAAACCATCGTTATCGATTCGACCAACCCCTACGGCTACTTCTACCTGGCGAAGGCGCAATTCCAGCTGGGGCGCTACAAAGATTCGCTCAACTTTCTCGACGTCGCGGAATCCCGGCTAAATGTTAAAGAACCGTTCTGGCTCGCCGAAGTTCATGCGTTGCGCGGCGAGAACTACCGCGCTCTGGGAATGACCCAAAGGGCGGAGGCGAGCTATGCCCAGGCGCTGCGCTTGAACTCCGGCAATCGCATCGCCGCGGAAGCGATATCCCGTGCCGAGGGCGAAGACCAGCCCGCGTCGCATTGAGCGGTTTCGATCGATGTTAGTTCTCGGCGTTGAAACTTCCTGCGATGACACCGCGGCGGCGGTCTTGCGCGGCGGCCGCACGATCCTGGCCAACACCGTTTCCTCGCAGGATCAAGTGCATGGACCTTACGGCGGCGTGGTGCCGGAGTTGGCGTCGCGCCAACATATCCAAAATATTTTGCCCATCGTCGATGGCGCCTTGCGGCAAGCGGGCGTTGCGCTCGGGGATCTGGACGGCATCGCCGTGACCTATGGGCCGGGCCTGGTCGGTTCGCTGCTGGTCGGATTATCGATGGTCAAGGGCATTTCGTTCCGCACCGGCATTCCCTACGTCGGGATCAATCACCTCGAGGCGCACCTGCTGGCGATCCATCTCGAGCATGAAGTGCCGTTCCCCTACATCGCGCTGCTCGCCTCCGGCGGGCATACTTTGCTCTACCGCGTGATCAATGTCGGCGACTATCTCCATCTCGGTGGCACCCGCGACGACGCGGCGGGCGAGGCTTACGATAAGGCCGCCAAGATGATGGGGCTCGGCTATCCCGGCGGGCGAGTCATCGATCAGCTGGCTCAAAGCGGCGATCGCCGGGCGATCCGCTTCCCGCGCGCGCGGCTGCGCAGGAGCCCCTACGATTTTAGCTTCAGCGGCATCAAGACCGCGCTGTGGCACTACTTAAAAACCCAGGAGCGGGAGAGTTGGGAGAGCCGCCGCCCGGATATCGCCGCGAGTTTTCAGGAAGCGGTGGTCGATATGCTGGTCGATCCGACGATCAAGGCGGCTTTGGCCGGCGGCGTTAAGCGTTTGGTGTTGGCCGGCGGCGTGGCCGCGAACAGCCGCTTGCGCGAGAGGATGAAGGAAAGGGCGGCTGCGGAAGGGCTCGAGGTTTTCTTTCCCGCGCCGAAGTTTTGCACCGACAACGGGGCGATGATCGCCCTGGCCGGCACCCACTGGCTCAAACGCGGCCGGCGCGACGATTTCCGCCTCAATGCCGACGCCGATCTGACGCTGTAAACAGCGCCCCAACGGTTCAAAGGTTCCGGCAGAGCATGGCGACCCTTTACGAAGAAGTGCGCGCGGCGCTGCGCGAAGCGGAATTTCGGCCGAAAAAAAGCCGGGGGCAAAACTTTCTGATTCACGAGCGCGTGCTCGATTCGATCATGCGTCTGCTCGACCTCACGCCGCAGGACGAGGTGCTTGAGATCGGTCCGGGATTGGGTTTTCTGACGCGCCGGCTGATCGCCGCGGCCGCGCAGGTGTGGGCCGTCGAGATCGATGCCGCGCTTGTCGATTGGCTGGGGCGCGGGCCGCTCGGAGCACAGCCGGCGTTTCACCTGGTGCAGGGCGACATTCTCAAGGTTTCCCTGGACGAAATGCTGCCGCCGCGCAAGGTCAAGCTGGTCGGCAATCTGCCTTACAGCATTTCGACTCCCGTGCTGTTTCGCTTGTTCGATTGGCGCGAACATTTTTCCGCGTTGGTCTTGATGGTGCAAAAAGAGGTCGCCGATCGCATCATTAGCGGGGTAGGGACGAAAGATTATGGGACTCTTTCCGTCTGGTGCCAGGTGCACGGGCGGGTAACCGGCAAGGTCGCGGTCTCGCCGGAGGCGTTTTACCCGCGCCCCAAGGTGCGCTCGACGGTTCTCAAAATCGAACTGTATGGCGAGCCGCTCATCGCCGCGGCGGAACTGGCGGCGCTGCGCGCCCTGGTGCGCGCCGCTTTCGGCCAGCGGCGCAAGACCCTCGCCAACGCCTTAATGCCGGCGCTGCCGCTCGACCGCGGCCGGATCGAAGAACTGCTGCGGGCGCAAGATATCGATCCCCAGCGGCGCGGGGAAACCCTCAGCGTCGCCGAATTCATCAAGCTCGCCCGGGCTGTGAATCGCTGCGCCTTGCTGAAGGCCGGCGACTGATCCTTGATGGCTTGATCCCATGCCCGAACTGCCCGAAGTCGAAACCGTTTGCCGCAGCCTGCGTCCGCATCTGCTCGGCCGTCGTATTCTCCGGGTCGAGGTTCGCCAGCCGCGCCTGCGCGCGCCGGTGGCGCCGGATCTGCCGGCACGTCTCGAAGGCCGGACGATCACCGCGATCCACCGGCGGGCCAAATACATTCTGATCGATCTTGATGGCGATGCGGTCTGGCTGTTTCATCTCGGCATGTCCGGCAAATTGATCTGCGCCGGCAAGGGGAAGGAACGAAGAAAACATGACCATATCGTCGCCGCCCTCGACGACGGCGGCGAGTTGCGTTATCACGACCCGCGCCGTTTCGGCTTATCCGTGGCGGTTTCGCGGGCGGAGCTGAAGACGCTGCCGCTGCTTAGCCGTCTTGGCCCCGATCCCATGGAGCGGCGCTTCAATGGCGCGGCGCTCTACGCGGCGACGCGCGCTTCGGCGCGGCGCATCCGCGACCTCTTGTTGGACCAGCAGGTGGTGGCGGGCTTGGGCAACATTTACGCCAACGAAATCCTTTTTCGCGTCGGCATTCGGCCGACGGCGCGCGCCCGGCGACTGACGCGTAGGCAGGCGGCGGCGATCGCTGCGATGACGCCCAAGCTTTTGCGCGATGCGATCCGCTGGTGCGGCACGTCGTTTTCGGACTACCGCGACGCCGACGACCAGCGCGGGGAGTTTCAAAATCATCTGCGGGTCTACGACCGGCACGGAGAGAGCTGCCGGGTTTGTCCCAATACGATCAAGCGAGTCGTCATCGGCAACCGCAGCGCCTTCTATTGCCCGTCGTGCCAGAAGTAACCGAGGCGTCGGAGCGGCCACGAGTGGAAAGGATGAAGGATGAAGGCGGAGGGATGAAGTAAACCGAGTTCTGTTAAGGGAGTCCTCTCCGAAATTTTCATCTTTCATCCCTCCTCCTTCCGCCTTTCGTGACGTCGTTCCAGCCGAAGGGTTCGAGCCGGCGAGCTTGCCATGACTTCACAACCGGGAAGAAGAAACACGCTATTGTCCCCTCTGCGCCGCCGCGATTTTCGCCTTTTCTGGAGCGGCCTGCTGCTCTCCAGCATCGGCAGCCAGTTCACCACCGTGGCGATGGCCTGGCAGATCTATGAGCTGACCAATTCGCCGCTGCAGATCGGTCTCGCCCGCGCCGTGCCGCAGATCGCGATCCTGCTCTTCGGCGGGCTTTTGGCCGATGCCGTCAACCGGCGCAAGCTGATGATGTGGACGCAGGCGAGTCTGTTTCTGGTATCGGGAATTCTCGCGCTGGTGACGCTCGCCGGTAAGACCACGCCGGTGACGCTCTATGTCGCGACGATTTTTCTTGCGCTTTTTGGTTCGCTCGAGGCCCCGTCGCGTCAAGCCATCGTTTCGAACCTCGTGCCGCGGGAAGATCTGGCCCGCGCGCTGGCGATGCACAGTTCCCAGCGCAACATCGCGGTGATCGCCGGTCCGTCGGTGGCCGGACTGGCGCTGGCTTTTACCGGGCCGGCGCTCTGCTACGCGGTGGACGGCTGCTCGTGGCTGATCATGCTTTGCTCCCTGGCGCTCATTCGCACCCGGCTGCCGGAGCGCGGCGGTTGGCGCACCCTATCGTTAAGCTCGCTCGGCGCCGGTTTTCGCTTCGTCTGGGGCCATGCGGTCATTTTCCCGCTGTTGATGATGGATTTCGGCGCCAACCTTTTCGGCACGGTGCGCTCGCTACTGCCCGTGTTCGCCCGCGATATTCTCCTGGTCGGCCCCGAGGGTTTGGGCGTGCTCTACGCCGCGTCCGCCGTCGGCTCGCTGCTCGGGGCCGTTGGTTTCAGCCTTATGGGCCGGACGAGCCGCGCCGGCCGCTGGATACTCGGCGGAGTCACGGTCTATGGCACCTGTGTCATTCTTTATGCTCAGTCCCAAAGTGTTTTGCTCTCGGTCATCTGTCTCGTCGGCTACGGGATCGGCCATACCATCAGCGCGATTGGTTGCGCGCCCAT
>Ga0153916_10001236_pt1 | contig 18138 bp, 18 predicted proteins | sample Opewatmetagenome_FD_109642 | JGI IMG/M metagenome (GOLD analysis project Ga0153916, IMG submission 109642) | Freshwater wetland microbial communities from Ohio, USA - Open water 3 Core 3 Depth 4 metaG | ecosystem: Environmental > Aquatic > Freshwater > Wetlands | place: USA: Ohio, Lake Erie... | reverse complement strand
CCGAGTTTTTCGTGATCTAAAATGACTGAATAGCCTTTGATTAAGCCATCCTCTTCCATCTTTTTGATTCTAGATAGGACTGTGCCGACTGAAACGCCAACGTTTTTGGCAATTTGGCGACTGGAAAACCTTGCGTCCTCTAAGAGAGCTTGGAGGATTTTTACGTCAGTTTCATTCAATCCCATAACATTTCTTCCTGCACGTTCTTTCAGCCAAAACTGCTTTTTAGGAACATACTTTTGATAATCTGCTGATTAAGTTTATAAAAGTTTAGTTTTTCTCTAGTAATTGATGAAGGCGGAAGTGCCCTGCAAGACTATTTGTGTTAAAGAAAACTTTCGACTTTTACAGAAAATAGAGGGCAATCTTAAATTAGAAGCTTAAACCCCAATATTCTGAGCCACAGAATGCAAGCAAAATACGACACCATACTTATCTTGGACTTTGGAGGACAGTACTGCCATCTTATTGGCAGAAGAGTCAGAGAACATGGTGTCTACTCGGAAATAGTGCCCCACGATATTTCTCCTGAAGAAGTGGCTGCTCTAAATGAGAAATTCAATGTCAAAGGCTTAATTTTTTCAGGCGGGCCCTCGAGTGTTTACGAGCCAAATGCGCCTAAACTGCATCCGCACATTTTAGAAGTGAACCTGCCGATTCTTGGTTTATGCTATGGGCATCAGCTTCTAGCCCAATTGACAGGTAGCAAAGTGGAGCCAGCAGCCTGCAAAGAATATGGCATCGCCCAAGTCGCAATCGACAAGCCCGTCGGCGTACTTGATGGGTTAAGTGAGAAAGAGCAGGTTTGGATGAGCCACGGCGACACAGTATTCGCTCCACCCCCAGAGTTTGAAGCGCTGGCACACACTGATAACTGCCCGGTCGCAGCTTTCAGACACAAGACCAAACCAATTTACGGGTTACAATGGCACCCAGAAGTCATCCATACCGAGAACGGCATGCGCATGTTGCAGAACTTTATTTTTCAAGTGTGCAAGTGTCAAGCCAACTGGCAAATGGAAGACCTCATCGGCAAAATGGTCAAAGAATTAAAGATTGAAGTCGGCGAAGGCAGAGCCATAATCGGCTTAAGCGGAGGCATAGACTCAAGCGTCGCAACTGCACTCGCGGCGAAGGCGCTTGGCGATAAGTTGACGGCGGTTTTTGTTGACCATGGGTTCATGCGTGAAGGCGAGCCTGAAGCAATCCGAGAGACTTTCCAAAAGTTTCCGATCCGTTTTATAGTAGCTAACGCGCAAGAACGGTTCATGAGAAGACTTCAAGACGTTTCCGACCCAGAAACAAAACGGAAAATAATTGGGGAAGAGTTTATCCGCGTTTTTGAGGAAATCTCAAATGAGTCAGCCGCTGAGTACCTGATTCAGGGCACCATATATCCAGACAGAATCGAATCAGGCTTCAGAAAAGGATCCGATAAAATTAAGAGTCATCATAATGTGGCTGGGTTGCCTGAGAAGATAAAATTCAAGAAAATCCTCGAGCCTCTCCGGGACCTCTACAAAGATGAAGTACGCAAGGTTGCCCGAATGCTTGATTTGCCTAAGGAAATTGTGAATCGGCAACCGTTTCCTGGACCAGGATTAGCAGTCAGAATAATCGGTGAATTAACTGAGGAAAAAGTCAGAGTTGCTAAGAAAGCTGACAAGGTTGTGCGTGAAGAGATTGAGAAAAATGGCTTGACTAACAACCTGTGGCAATACTTTGCAGTATTAACAGATACAAAAGCCACGGGCGTTAAGGGTGACGCACGAGCGTACGGTTACGTGGTTGCCGTGCGGGCGATGGAGAGCCGTGAAGCCATGACCGCCAGCTTCGCGAAGATACCCTATCCTGTTTTAGAGAAAATTTCAACCCGAATTACGAACGAGATCCCGCAAGTCGTTCGCGTCGTTTATGATATTACTCATAAACCGCCGGCAACCATCGAGTGGGAATAAACAAATTCCATAGCTCTTTATATTAAAAAAGCGTTTATAGTTTCTACATTATCAAGGTGACACTCTTTGAAAGCGGTGATTTTAGCAGGCGGCTTCGCGACAAGGCTGCGACCACTAAGCTGTGCCAGACCTAAAACTCTTTTCCCGATAGTTAACAAGCCACTGCTCCAGTGGATTTTTGAGCGCTTAGCAGACAGCGGCATTAGCGAAGCCATACTGGCAGTTAACGCACTCACAAAGTTTTACATTCGACAGCAACGACTTCCCAACTGCGGCTTAAAGATCCGCTTCTCGGTCGATCCGCCAAAAATGCCTCTTGGCACGGGCGGGCCGGTAAAAAAAGCAGAGAGACTCGTTGGTCACGACGAGCCATTTATTGTTCTAAATGGCGATATTTTTGCTGACATAAACTACAGAGAGCTGCTTAAGGCGCATAGGAAATCGGGTGCTTTGGCAACGCTCTCATTGTGCAAGGTTGACGACCCGTGCAGTTTTGGAGTTGCAGAATTGGCAAACAGCAACTACATTAAGCGGTTTGTTGAAAAACCCGCGAAGGGTCAGGCGCCAAGCAACCTCATAAACGCGGGAGTCTACGTTTTAAGCCCAAAAGTCTTCGATTACGTTCCAGAGGGCAGAGCGGTTTCTATGGAGCGGGAAGTTTTTCCCAAGTTGGCTGAGGAAGGCAAGCTTTACGGTTACTGCGTTAATGGTTTGTGGATGGATATTGGTAAGCCTCAGGAGTATTTGGAGGCAAACAAGATAGTGCTTGATTCACTTTCCGACACTCTAAGGCAGCAGAGAGCCAAAAACTTTGAGTCAAAAAGTCCGGTTGCCCTAGATAAGGGCGTCACTGTCGGCAAGAAGTCGATTGTTGGTCCATATGCCATCTTGGGACGGAATGTCAAAGTTGGCAGTAATGTTCAGATAAATAATTCTGTGGTTTTTGCTGACGCTGAAATCGGCGACTTTGCCATATTGAGCGGAGCCATCGTCGGAGAAGGCGCACGAATAGGCAAACATGCAAGACTCAGCAAAGGCGCAATTGTGGGTGACCAAGCCAAAATAAAAGACGGAGTTCATCTCACAGATGGATCAACGATATGTCCTGCAAAGGAAGTCTCTGAAAACATTTTAAAACCCAAGATTGACTGTTAAATAAGTACCGAGTTGAAAATTATATGAGCACAGGAAAACTTTTTGGAACAAACGGTATCCGAGGTCTCGTCAACGTAGAACTGACACCGGAAATGGCCATAAAAATCGGAGCTTGTATTGGAACATTTTTTGGGAGAAAAAACTTGCTTTTAGGGTATGATGCCCGAACTAGCGGTCCCATGTTTGCAAAAGCGGTCATATCTGGCTTGACCGCGACCGGATGCGATGTGTACTTAGCTGGAATGGCACCAACGCCCGCCTTGCAGTTTGCCGTCAAGAACCACGCGATGGATGGCGGAGTTATAATTACCGCTTCACACAACCCGCCCGAATACAACGGCATCAAAGTGATTTGGAGCGACGGCATCGAAACCTCACATGAGCAAGAAGAGAAAATAGAAAACATTTACTTTGAAAACAAAATCATCTACGCACCATGGGACCAGCTAGGCGCAAAGCGTGAGCTTCCTGGAATCAACGACGAGTACACTCAAGCCATAAAAACCCACGTTAACGTCCAAAAAATCGCCAGCAAACACTTCCACGTAGTCGTAGACGCCGCAAACAGCGTCGGCGGACTCACCGCACCTTCACTGCTTAGGGAGCTCGGCTGCAAAATCACAAGCATCAACGCGAACATCGACGGCACCTTCCCAGGCAGACTACCAGAACCCAGACCTGAAAGTCTCGGTGACTTAGCAGCAACCGTGAAGGCAATTGACGCCGATATGGGCGTCGCCTTTGATGGGGATGCTGACCGCTCAATCTTCGTAGACGCTAATGGGGTGATTTATTGGGGAGACAAAACCTTCGCAGTAGTTATCAAACAATACCTGCTTAAGAATCCAGGTGCAAAAATCGTCACGCCAGTGAGCTCATCTACGCTAATCAAAGACACCGTTGAAGCTTACAAGGGCGAGTTGATTTGGACGAAAGTTGGAAGCGTTACTGTTTCACAGAAAATGAAGGAACTTGGCGCCAAACTGGGCGGGGAAGAGAACGGGGGAATCTTTTATGGTCCACACCAAGCCGTCCGAGATGGAGCAATGACAACAGCGCTGCTGCTTAACATTATGGCTGAGACTGGTCAGTCGCTTTCTCAACTCGTTGCCGAGCAACCCCAATACTTTCTAGAGAAGGGCAAAATCGAGTGCGCAGATGAGAAAAAGCAGCCGCTACTGGAAAAACTCAGTGAACAGGTGAAGGGCGAGAACATCAGCACAATTGACGGCGTAAAGATCTGGTTCAACGACAATAGCGCCATTCTGATTAGACCAAGCGGAACCGAGCCAGTTTTCAGGCTATATGCTGAGGCGAAGAACCAAGAAAAAGCATTAAAGCTAGTTGAAGACTACAGTTTAAGGCTTAAAAACCTCTTGAAAACAATATAACAAGCCCAAATGCTGTGCTCTGGGAGAAAACGGCTGATGCCCACGGTTCTAAACATAAAGCCTGAAGAGTTGGATTCCTTTGAGAAGCGCTCAAAATACACTGTGAGCGTTATAGGCTGCGGGCACACGGGAATCTTCTTGGCTAACGCTTTTGCTGAAGCTGGCTTTAAAGTGGTTTGCACAGATGCTGACGCAAGCGTAATAAAAAAAGTGGCAAAAGGAAAAATCCCTTTTCCGGACCCAGAAGCCGAAGTTAAACTGAAACGCCACGTATCCTCGGGGCAATTAAGCGCCATTACTGAGCTGAAAAAAGCTGTCGACCAAGGCGACCTATCTATCTTGACACTTGTAGCGAAAGTTGATGAGCAGAAAAAAACCGATTCCTCAGAAATAGTAAATGTCTGCAAGCAGATTGGAGCGTCACTCCACCAAGGCGGGCTTGTCATTTATTGTGGTGTTGCAGGCTTCGGCTTAGTTGAAGGCATTATGAAGGAAACTTTGGAGAACACTTCAGGGCTAAAAGCAGGACTAGATTTTGGTTTAGTTTACAACCCAATTGAGTATGAAGGCGCATCGATTCCGATGGAGTTAGAGGTGGCGGCAACCCAAAAAACAAGCTTAGAAACCGCAGCGAACTTTCTAAAAACAATTACTAAAAACGTTAAACAAGTCAGTGATATTAAAACAGCAGAAGCAGCCGCCCTTTTCAACGTTGTGAAGCAAGACGCAAACAGGGCTTTGGCGAATGAGTTAGCGGTTTTCTGTGAAAATGCAAATATTGACTATTTTGAGGTTTTGAAACTCATGGGTTCGGATGCTCAAAGCTTTCGACCTAAAAGTCTCGAAAATACTGTCACTAAAAACGGAACTTACTTGTTACTTGACAGCGCCGAAAACTTGGACATTAAACTCAGGCTTCCAGCGTTGTCAAGGCAGATAAACGAGGAAATCGTTAAACACGCCGTCAGCTTAACTCAGGATGCATTGCGTAGTTGCGGAAAAACTCTGCGGAGAGGAAGAGTTGCCGTCTTAGGAGTTGCTGACCCAGCGACCGACATTTTTGTCAAGCTGATTGAGCAGAAAGGCGCGAAAGTTAGCCTATATGACCCAGCGTCAAAGAAGGAGCCGCTGACGACCAGAGTGGTGAAGACTAGCTTGAATGAGGCGGTGGAGGGCGCAGACTGCATGGTAATATTAACACAAACCAACCGCCTAAACCTCAAAAAGCTTAAGCCAATCATGAAGTCGCCCTCGGTTATTGTTGATTTAACTGGTGCTTTGCAGCCGCAAGAAGTAAAGGCAGAAGGCTTCATATACTGTGGACTTGGAAGAGGAATTGTATAAGGCATGAAGAAACTTGGCGTAGCAGTAATCGGCACAGGGCAATGGGGAAAAAACCACGCGAGGGTCTACAAAGAACTGCCCTCAACAGAATTAATCGCAATATGTGATGTGAACGCTGAGAGAGCTAAAGCCATAGCAGCACAGTACGGCGTAAAAGCCTACTCCAACAGCACACAAATGCTAAAAAACAAAGATATTGAAGCGGTAAATGTTTGCACATGGTCCACTATCCTAGCCAAAGAAGCACTCAAAGCCCTCAGGGCTGGAAAACATGTTTTAGTTGAAAAACCAATGGCACCCAATACCCAGCAAGCAGAAAAACTTGTACAAACAGCACAGGAGAACGGTCTCCACTTAACCGTGGGCTTCCTAATGAGGTTCATACCTGGATTGCAGCATATTCGTCAATCCGTTGAGAACAAAAGAATTGGCGACTTGGTGTGCGCAACTGCAAAACGTGTGTCGCAGTGGCCTGAGAGAATAGGTGATGTCGGAGTCGTCAAAGACACGGCTATTCATGATATTGATGTTATGCGGTTCATATCAGGGGAAGATCCGATAACTGTTTACTCGAAAATGGGCAGCATGAAACACCGCACTTTTGAAGATTATGCACAAATTATGCTCACATACAAGGATGGAAAAAGCGCATTCATAGAGTCCAACTGGCTTACACCCTACAAGACTCGAGCATTAACTGCAACTGGCAGCGATGCCATAATGCGGCTAGATTACATTACGCAAGACCTATGGATTGAGCAGCAGACAGAAACAGTGCAACCACGCTACCCGTTCCAGGAACCGCTAAAGCTTGAACTCCAAAACTTTGTCGACTGCATAGTTGAGAAAAAGAAACCAGTTGTCACAGGAGAAGATGGCGTGAGAGCGCTAAAAGTAGCTCAAGCGGCAATGCAGTCCTCAGCAAAAAACAGGGCAGTCCAACTGAAAAGCTAAAAGTTATTTTAGGTTGAAAGGCTTGCCTTCCGACACTATTTTCGGGGGCGCTTGCCCCTTCCACTTCTTTAGAAAGGGCAGGTCTTCGTCAGCTTTGCGAAGTTCATCCGGGAGCATTTCGGGGATTTCATCACGGATGGGATACCACCTTAGGCACATGGGACAAACGATCAACCCTTCAACTATTTCTTCTTTTTCTTCGAAAACGTGAAGTTCAAGTGGGTGAGTCTTATCGATTGGGCAAGCGAGGATTTCCATTAGTTTACGCTTCATAATTTACTCCACAAATTAACATAGTTGAAGGTTTAGTTATTAAAACTTGCTTGGCAAGTCAACGACTTGTATGTCCAAGACCGTTTGGTACCAGTTTGGACCCGTGCTGCGCACAATTCGTCCAAAAGCAAACGCGTAGTTGATACATAGACTGTCGAGCTTTTCGGCTACCTTCGTCTTAGTTTTCTCCACTGGGTCATCGCTTGTTCTTGCATGCTGGAAATCATAGTAGTGTATCCAGCCGCCACCTCTCTTTAACGCCGAGACTGCACTGGGCAGACATTCGAGAGCTTTTTCTGGCAGAGGCATCAAAACGCGATCAGCAGCACCTTGCAGTTTAGCATCAACTATGGTTCTCGCGTCGCCAAGCATTGGGATAACTCTATCATGCACTCGGTTGGCTCTAACGTTCTCCTGCATGTAGTGGAATGCGTTGGGATTAACATCAATGGAGAAAACCTTGGTCTGAGCCACGGTTTTGGCGATGATTACGCTAAAGCAGCCGACGCCTGAAAACATATTAACAACAGTTTCGCCGCTCTTAACTAGGCCTGTAATGCGCGCGCGTTCATGAGAGAGCCTTGGTGAGAAATAGCATTTCTCAACATTCACTTTGAAGATGCAACCGGCTTCTTTGTGCTTGGTGATGGTTTTGTTTTCTCCCGTCATGAGCTTTAGTTTTCTGACTCTGAAGTCGCCTGTGATGGGGCTGGTTTGGGCAAAAACTGTTTTCACACCTCGGTGAATACTCATAATTTGTTTGCCAATGACTTCAGCGTTCTTCGTATTGCCTTTGGGGCATTTGATTATGGCTATGTCGCCTATTATATCAAAGGAGTTGTAAACTTGCCCCAACTCTTCGTGCTGCAGCGTGGCTGAAAGCTTTTCTCGCAGGCGTTTTTTCATTACTTTATCCTCATTATTAATTGGATACTGGAAACGTTTAAAAGCAAAATACTTTTCTTTTGTAGGGCAAGGCGTTTCCAATGGAAAAATCAGGAATTGTTTATGAATGCATGAGATGCGGTTCAAGAGTGCCAGCTGAAGAGTTAGAACTCCGCGGCGGCGAAACAAAATGCATCATCTGCGGTTATCGTATTCTAAAGAAGGTTAAGCCGCCCGTAGTTAAACGTGTTCAATCAAAATAAGAAAAGGATGACTCGTGTTTTTTTCCACGAGCACTTGTTTTATGGTTTTCTAATTTGTCAGTTTAGAAGATTTCTTTGTCTCCAAGTTTGCGCAGTGTTTTTCCTCTTAGTCTCACGGATTCAGTAAAGTAGTCGTCATCTAGGTCTTTTTCAACGGTTTGGCGTCTAACGGTTTCGCCGCAGACTGCCCCCGGCAGCAGTCGTCTTTTCATGCACATTGAGTAAGTGCAGTTTGCGAGATTACATGCTTCTTCGGTCCATCTGCACCAAACTGAGTCTCGTCCGCGATAGAAAGCGGAGTTTTTTGCGCATTTAAAGGATGGGCATGTTGGAGAACAAGCTTTTGATTGAGCCAATAGTTACACCTCAACGTCAAATCAAAATCTTTGGTTGTTTGTCTTTGCTTTTTCTTATGTTCCTTGAAATCCATATAAACTTTTTCTAGTTAAGGGTTAAAATTTCAACTTTTAGTGGCGTGTTTTCTTCTACGGCGGATGTAGACTTCTACTAAGGCGAGAAGGACCACAGCTACCAATATGACTAGTATGGTGAGCATTGTGCTTACTTGTATGAGCATTCCTACAACAGAGATGTATTTGTCAATTTTAATTTGCACGGAAGTCGGCTGGTCAACTGTTAAGACTAAAGATTGATAAGCGTTGTCAACTCCTGGAGCATGCGCTATGATTTGCAGGTTGCCTCCGATAACGTTGCTGAAGGTTGCTTTTCCATCGCCTAGTGTAGTAGCGGTTAGTTTTTCTGTTGCAGGACCGTTGAGAATGACATTTGCGTTAATTATCGGTGAACCGAAGAAGTCAACGACTGATACGGAAACTTGGATGCCGTAGAGTGTGCAGCGGATTTGTTTTTCGCTGTCGCTAAAAGCTTGGATGTTTGTTTCGTTTACTAGGATGTTGTCTTTGTAAACTCTGGCGCGATATGTTCCGAACGTAACTTGGGCGGCGACTGTTCCTGAACTGTCTGTGGTGGCAGAGTTGAACAAGCCGTTGGTTAATTCGATAAGTTCTATGCGTGCTTCGGGGATTGGTTCTAAATTATAGCCGACCACGTTGATTGCAACGTTCTTGTTTGGACAGGTTATAATAAATTCTGACGTGGGTTGCACTGGAAGGTTGCTAACTGTATTGTTGTATGGGTTGAAGACCTGATTGTACATGGAAGCGTTAATTGTGTATCTTGCCCCTGCCAAAGTCGAGTTGAAGGTGAAGCTACCTGAGGGACCAGTTTGTCCAGAAGAACTTCCTGACTTGAGCCCGCCGCCGCTGGTTAATTGATATTGGTAGAATATGTTAAGGTTGACGAAGGGCATCGCAACGCCGTTTGTGTTTTTAACGGTAATTTTAAGGTCGGTTAATTGGCAACGCAGAATAATGGTGGAGTCCCCTGTTACAGTTATGTTGTTTGGTCCAACATTAACGCCATTCCAGAAGGGTGTGAAAACGTGGCTACCTTTTTCAAGCTTAAAGGTCGCTATTCCATTGTCTCCACTTGTACTATTGGTAACTTGGCCACTTGTTGGATCTAATGCTTGAACGTTTATATGCGGAACAATCTCACCTGCTAAGTTTACCGTTTGCACTTTTACAGTATAGCCTACGACTGAGAATTCTTGTGAGTCCGCAACTGTCTTTATGGTTTTTTGTCCAGAAATTTGCATCGTGTAGTCTCCGATAGCGATGCTATCTGGAATTGGAACTGTTGTACTAATAATTCCGTCAGCTGAGGCAATTACTACTTGGGATGGAAAAGCGCTGCCTGTTTTGGAACTTGAAGCAGTAATCGTTGCAGTTTCGCCTGATTGGTAGCCTGTAGCATGTATACTTATGCTGTCGCCTCTGTGAACTGTTGTTGAACCCATAAAGCCAACTATGAATTGAGTTTGCGCTAAACTGCTGTTGAAGTAAACTTGGTACGTACCTGCGTAATCAGTTAGCGAACCATTAGGTGAGAAAGAGCTGCCAGGGAAGGTAATTTGTGCGCTTGCAGTTCCTTTCTGGTCGGGGGTTCCCAACTGCACAGTTTTTGTAAATTGGCTGTTGGCTGGACTTGGAAGTACTACTGTGACCACTGAACTATATGAGACGCCTGCTTTGGCTGCAGCCACCTTAACATTGATAGATATAGCGTTTCCTTCCTGCATTGTTGAAGGCGTGACTTGTATCAAATATCCTGTCGTAACGGTGAATTGTTGTGTAGCGTTAATGTTGATTTTAACATCGCGCAGCGTTATTGTATAACTTCCACTCGGAACCTCAGGCACTGTAAAGTTTGAGTTAACGTAATATCCATCAGATGTGCCGCTGGCAACTACATTTCTGGCAAACACAATCTGGTAGGTACTGTTAGGAGTGTAGATGGTTCCTTGAATGTTTACAGATTGGCCGACGGGGCCGGTGAGTGAACTTGGATCCACTTGTAGAATGTTCACGCCGAGGCTTGACTGTCCGGAGACTGATCGAAGAGGCACAAATACAGCGGCTACTAACATTAGTGCTAACAGGGTTATAGTTACAGTTTTATTATTCAATCCGCTCTAACCTCCAAAATAGATAACCATCTATATTTGTAGTGCTCATGATTTAACTAAGAGTTGATTTTAAACTTTACCATTAAACGACTTAAATCAAACCTGTAATACACAAGAACATGTTTAAGCGAATTATATGCAAAAACTTGGAGCGCTATAGAGATTTTTAATAGACTGATATTGCTAAATTAAAACAAATTTGGTGTATATCTTGGAAAACTCTCCTGCTTCCATGCTTCTGGGCGCCCTCAAAAAGCAAAAGTACCACCTCGTAGGTGCTCATTCAGCAGTGAAAAGGTGCAAGTGGCTCTACGAGTCTATAGTTAATAATAGGGTGTGTTATAAGCAGAAGTTTTACGGGATCAAGTCTCACCGTTGTATTCAGATGTCGCCTTCACTTTACTATTGTACGCAGCAATGCTTGTTTTGCTGGAGAGCGCAGAGCGGAGACTTGCAGGTTACCTGGGATGAGATGAAAATTCCACGCCAAGACATGCCAGAGCAGATTGTTGAAGGCTGCTTTAAGGCGCAAGAGAGAATTCTAAGCGGCTACAAAGGCAACGATAAAACAGATTGGCGCAAATTCCACGAAGCCCAAACACCAAAACAAGTCGCAATAAGTTTAACAGGTGAACCAACTCTGTACGAACCACTGGGAGATCTAATTCGCACGTTTCATCAAAGAGGATTAACCACATTCCTTGTGTCGAATGGGACAATGCCCTCGAAACTTTCAAAGCTAAACCAAGAACCCACCCAACTCTATGTCTCAGTTTGCGCACCAAATGCGCAAGTTTACAAGCGCGTGTGTCGACCGCAATTTCCGATGGCTTGGGAGAAACTTAACGAGACCCTGACGTTATTGCAAAGTTTCCGTTGCCCAACCGTTATCCGCATGACTCTAGTTAAAGACCACAACATGAGCCGGGTAGAAGAGTATGCTCAACTGGTTGAGAAAGCTAATCCCACGTACATTGAAGCGAAAGCCTACATGCACATTGGCTTCTCGAATTTGCGCTTAGGATTCGATAGTATGCCCATACATGGAGAAATAAAGGCCTTTGCCGATCAGCTTGCAGAGAAGACTGGATACAAGGTTCTTGATGAGGCACCGGAGAGCCGAGTGGTGCTGCTTAGCAGACTTGAGAAACCCCTTAAAATTGCACCCGACTAAGGACGTGTTGTACAAATTTATATATTCATTTTTCGCCTAATTCAATAATCAAGCGGTTATATCTATGGTAAACGAAGGATAGGACGCTTGTTTCGCCAAAAGGACGGCAAATATCTTTTCTATCTGCCAAAAGATTTAGCAGAAGATAGCGTGTTCCCGTTCAAAGGACTGACCCAATTTTTGTCAAGGTCCGCTTTGCTCTGGGCGAAAATAAATTGCAGGTTGAGAAATGGGAAACTGTTCCCTCACAATAGTGTAAATGAAGTTTAAGAAATTGAAATAAAGAAGCAAGCAATGATTCTATTTTAGAGTGGATTATTTTGTCCTCGTTAGTGTCTCTTATCCAAGAAATTAAAACTGAGCTAACAGAAAAAAACAAAATCCGCGAAGACACACATGATAGTATGCGCAAAGTCACCAGCCTCTCCAAACAAGCCATACTTCTTATTCACCAGAAAAAGTTTATTGAAGCTGAACGGATGGTGGCAAGCGCCAAAGAAAAAATTTCCAGCCTTCAAGACCTCGCCAAAAAGCACCCAGACATCATCTATGGCGGCATGTTCAGCTCCGCCCTTCAAGAATACTCAGAAGCCAACATCCTCTTCACGCTAATTAAGGAACAAAGGTTTTTGACACCATCCGACATAAATGTGCCCTCTGTCGATTATGTGCTTGGTTTAGCCGACGTTATCGGTGAATACAGGCGCTTGGCGCTTGACAATTTGCGAGAAGGCGAAGTTAAAAAAGGTGAAGAATGTCTCCAAACAATGGACGAAGTCTTCATTCAATTGCTGGCTCTAGACGAGGCATACATGCTTGTTCCAGGACTCCGACACAAATCCGACACAGCAAGGAGAATCATCGAGACTACACGCGGCGATGTCACCATGGAAGTGCGAAGGAAATCGCTTGAAGATTACCTTAGAAAATTCAAACCGCCCAAACTAGCCATTAAACGCAAGCCAAAAAAGGTCAACACATAGTTGCTTAAGCTATCAAATAATTTTTCAGTAAAAAAAGCGCATAACACGCAGACTTGCCTCTCAAAAAAGCTCATTTTAGAAGACCGCTTACCCGACAAAATTAAAACCGTTGGCGGGGTGGACGTTTCCTATTTTGGCAACTTGGGCGTTGGTGCAACAACTATCCTCGACTATAAGTCACTCGAACTTTTGGAAACCCAAGTTGCCATTTGCCAAGTAAAGATGCCCTATATTTCGACGCTGCTTTCGTTTAGGGAAATCCCACCTGCACTAGCTGTAATCCAAAAACTGAAAATTCTGCCAGACGTTTTCCTTGTTGACGCGCAGGGGTTTGCCCATCCGTACAGGTGTGGATTTGCTAGCCACCTTGGACTTCTCGTAAAAAAACCAACAATTGCTGCAGCAAAAAGCAGGCTAATCGGTGAAGAGGTTGAGAGGGACGGCAGAACCCTTTTGGTTGATAATGGTGAGGTTATCGGCGAAGTCGTGACCACAAAACAGAACGCCAAACCCGTGTACATTAGCACTGGTCATATGGTCTCGCTTGAAACTGCAGTTAAAATCATTAAGCACTGCTCCAAGGGCAGAATTGCAGAACCGCTGGCGCAAGCCCACAGCTTAGCGACAAAAGAAAGGCTCAAGCTTACGGCGGGAAGCAAAGAAAATATCTAAACACAAGGTACTATCGCTTGGGTGTGAACTGTTTGGCTGAAGAGATAACGTTCGATGGATTCCAAAAATTAGACTTGCGGGTTGGTAAGATTATTGAGGCAACCCAGGTTCCAGACTCGAAAAAGCTAATCAAACTACTGGTTGATTTTGGATGCGAAAAGCGCCAGGCGATTGCTGGGCTGCTTAAGTATTATAAGCCTGAAGAGCTTGTCGGCAAAAAATGCGTGTTTCTTTTGAACCTTCAAAGACGCATGTTGGCTGGGTTGGAGTCGCAGTGCATGATTTTGGCAGCTGAAGACGAAGCGGGCAATGTTGTGGTGTTGCAGCCTGAGAAGGATATTGGTGAAGGAAGCAGAATTGGCTAGCATGCTTGAATGTTTAATGCGGAATCAGCGCTATTTCTTAAGGAAAAGTAAATTAAGACAGCAAACACGTTATTTCATAATTTATTATTTGAGGTTACCTTCATGGCAGTTAATGAAGATGCACTTATGTGGGTCGAGAAGTACCGACCGAAAACACTAGACGAAGTCGTCGATTTAGATGACATCATTGAGAGCCTCAAAGCTTTTATGCGAAACCCAAAAACCATGCCGCATCTCTTGCTGGCAGGGATTCCGGGCACAGGCAAAACAACTGTTGCCCTCTGCATCGCCCATGAGTTGTTCGGTCCAAACTTGAAAAGCTTCACGTTAGAGCTGAACGCATCTGACGAGAGAGGGATCGATACAGTACGCGACCGCGTTAAAGATTTTTCACGTTACAGCCGCTCTGGCTTTGGCAACGTGCCCTTCGCCCTTATTATTCTTGATGAGTGTGACCAGATGACGGGCCCGGCACAGACAGCATTGAGGCGAATCATGGAGACCAGCAGTCGCACTTCACGCTTCATATTGATATGTAACCAATCAAGCAAAATCATCGAACCAATTCAAAGCCGATGTGCCATCTTCCGCTTCTCTAGACTCGACAAGAAAGCCATGAAAGACCACCTGCAATGCATCGCCAAAAAAGAAAACGTGACCTTGCAGACTGAAGCAGCGGACAGAATAGTGGATTACTCAGAAGGCGATTTGCGACACGCAATAAACGCACTGCAAACCGCGTCAGCTTATAAGGAAGGCGTCGTGGACGAGAAGACAGTGTCGATTGTCATAGGCGAAGCCAGCCCCATGCAGGTGCAAAAAATGATACGCAAAGCATTGTACGGTGACTTTATCGACGCAAGAAAAACAATGTATGAAATCATGGGCTCCTATGGCTTTTCAGGCTCCGAAATTGTCCGACAAGTACAGCGAGAAATCTTCAAAATGTCGGATTTATCCCCCGAGCAAAAAGCAGACTTGGCAGATATTATCGGCGAGTATGATTACCGCTTAACGCAGGGTGCTAACAGCGACATCCAGCTAAGCGCACTTTTGGCGCAGTTTGCAAAGTTTGGGAAATCTTTAGGGGAAACAAGTTGAAAAATGATCTTTTATGGGTTGAAAAGTATCGCCCAAAAAAGATAGAAGACATCGTTGGCAACGAAGAAGCCAAAGCACTCTTTGTTGAATGGCTAAGAAGCAAACGCCGAAGCAAAAAAGCGGTTCTGCTTTATGGACCGCCTGGCGTGGGCAAGACGGCGCTGATTAATGCGGCATCAAAAGAGTTTGGGTTTATAGTTATTGAGATGAACGCTAGCGACACACGCTCCGAGAAAGCCATTAACAAAGTTGCTGCTCCGGCCACATCTTATGTTGCTTTGGATAATTTTTCGACTCGGAGCAATGGCAACGTCTTGTTCCTTGACGAAGTTGATGGCATCGCTGGCAACGAGGACAGAGGCGGAGTTGGAGCAATTATCAAAATTGTTGAGGACTCGCTTGTTCCAGTTATTATGGCGGCTAATGACCCTGACATAGACAAACTGCGACCCCTCAAGAAGGTGTGTTTGCTTGTGCGTTTCCAGCATGTCCGTATACCGCTCATTATTGCCTTGTTACAGAAAATCTGTTTGCTGGAGCATATTAAGGCTGAGTTTGAGGCTCTTGAACGAATTGCCCAAAACAGCCGAGGCGATGTGCGGTCAGCCATAAACGACCTGCAATCTCTAAGCGAAGAAAACCACGTGCTAACACTCCAAGATACTATGGGGCTGAGTTCCAGAAACAAGGACATAAGCATGGACGAAACGCTCAGGGGCTTTTTCTCGGTAAAATCAATGGCTGACGCCCAAAAATTGCTGAGTTACTCGAGCGTTGACTACGACGATTTCCTGCTCTCCGTCAGCGACAACCTACCCAAACGGTTCACCAATCCAGGTGAACTTGCTGCAGCCTACGATTACGTCTCCCGAGCGGACATGTACCGGGGCAGAATTGGCACAGAAAACTGGCATCTTCTAAAATACTTTTTCAATGAGATGGCTCAAGCAGCCGCAGTGGCGCCACAATCTTATAAGCCGTTTGAACTTATTTCGCCACCCATTAGGATTATCACTTTGTTTTGGACTAAGGGCAAACGTTCCATGCTGGACGGCATCTGCGGTAAAATTGGTGCCCAATGCCATGTTTCCCATGCAATTGCTAAGCAGGACTTTGTGCCTTTCATAAAGGAAATGCTGCAAAAGAAGAACGCCGCCGCTAGGATTGCTGAGTGGTTTAACTTTACGTCTGAAGAGATTGATTTCCTGGTTAAAATGAACAAGTACTGAGGTGACAGTTATGGTTGCGGTTTTGAATAAGAAGGGCTTTAAGCTTCCGCGGGTTGAAAAAGAAAAGTTCATTTCCCTTATGCACTTGGGCTTGGACTATAACCGTGAGCAAGGCTTGTTTTCCATTAAGAGTTGTAACAACATTGAGAACTTGATGGATACAATCGGCAGTATACTAAACGCTGAAGTGGTTTTCCTTCAGACGTGCACGCGCTGCGGCAAGGACTTCCCTTGCAGTAACTGCAAATACAATGAACTATGCACTAGTAAGGATTTGCCGTTTAGCTGTGTTTGCCCACAGTGTTTGCAAGATAGAAAGCAGTATGAAGAGTACTTGATGAAGTTTTAGACGTTTGTTCAGCCGTTTGGCGATAAAATTTGTCTTGTGAGATACGTATTTGTGCGAACGGTTGTTACATTTATTTCGTATAAATTTCGTTTTTTTCGTATAGATGCTGTTGAATAGCGTTAAATACTGTGCATCCGTATGGGTTTCAATTTAGCGTTAGTGGAACTTGGAGAAATGAACAAATGAGTGAACGAGTACATAAGAATGGTTCATATCTAAACGGGAAATCAACAGTTGGAACGAACACAAGGGTAAAAGACACAAGTACAATCAGCGGCATGTGCCCCATATGCATACGTGATTGTCCAGTACTATGTGAAATCAGCCTCTCAGCATTTAGAGGACGCGAAGCTCTATATCCTGAGCCAGCACAGTTTGGAACAAGCACTGCGGGAGCTCTCAAAAACTTCGGCTTAGACTGGTCGCACTTCAGCATTCAAGCAGGACTCTTTGATGCGCAAGGCATAGCGGAAACTTCAGAAGCAGCCATATTCCCAAACGTCAACGTCGAAACAGTTGTCGGTGGAATGCCTCTTAAGCTCCCAATCTTGACGGGCGCTTTCGGTTCAACAGAAGTTGCACGCGCAAACTGGGATGCCCTCGCCATCGGCGCAGCACTCTCAGGCGTATCAGTGACAATCGGAGAAAACATAGCAGGCATGGACGTTCAAGCAACATTGTCAAACGGCAAAATCACCCATTCACCTGAGCTGAAACGGAGAGTTGAATCCTTCCGCAAGTTTTGGGACAACAAATATGGTGACGTTATTGTTCAAACAAACGTTGAAGACCAAAGGCTTGGAATAGATGCTTATGCCTTATCGAAACTGGAAGTAAACATTATTGAGCGAAAGTGGGGTCAAGGCGCCAAAGCCATCGGCGGCGAAGTACGCCTCAAAGACCTGCAAAAAGCCGTTTTGCTCAAAAAACGCGGTTACATTGTTATACCAGACCCGGAAGATCCGGTTGTTCAACAGGCCTTCAAGGAAGGAGTCTTCAACACTTTCGAGAGACACAGCAGAGTCGGCATACCCAAAGAACAAGGCTTCCTCGAAGACATCGAGTGGCTACGTGAACAAGGCGCAAAGAAAATATTCCTCAAAACAGGCGCCTACAGACCCTCAGCGGTCGCATACACCATGAAATTTGCCTCTGAAGCAAAAATTGACGCATTAAGCTTTGACGGCGCGGGCGGCGGAACAGGCATGAGTCCAGTGCCAATGATGGATGAAATGAGCATTCCGACACTCTACCTACAAACACTTGTGATGCAATGTGCAAAGATACTAAAGAAGAAAGGCAAGTACGTTCCAGACTTAGTTATGGCAGGCGGCTTCATAGAAGAAACATCTATCTTTAAGACAATCGCAATGAGCAACTTTGGGCAAGGACCACTCATCAAAGCAGTTTTGATGGGACGCTCACCAATCACCGCAGCCATGAAAGCTAGCTACTTCAAACAACTCGCAGCTGAAGGTAAATTGCCCAAGAGCT
>Ga0153916_10001234_pt1 | contig 18170 bp, 15 predicted proteins | sample Opewatmetagenome_FD_109642 | JGI IMG/M metagenome (GOLD analysis project Ga0153916, IMG submission 109642) | Freshwater wetland microbial communities from Ohio, USA - Open water 3 Core 3 Depth 4 metaG | ecosystem: Environmental > Aquatic > Freshwater > Wetlands | place: USA: Ohio, Lake Erie... | reverse complement strand
GGTATGGCGCTCGACGGCACCGATATTGGCGCCGTAGACGTGAATGCTGACCGCGGTGCGGTCGCTCGTGGCGTTCGACACCACGTGCACGTCGCCGATGCGCGGCGAGACGCGGTCGACGTCGCCCGGCCGCACGCGATGCGTGCCGGTCGCACGCATGGGTTTTCCCAAGGAATATTCCTCGCACAATTCCTCGCCGCGCATCACGCCCACCAGCCCCCACACGGTGTGGTCGTGCACCGGCGTTCTCTGGCCCGGTTGCCAGACGAAGCTCACCACGCAAAAGCGCTCCAGCGGGTCGCAGTGCAGCAGGTACTGGCGGTACGATTCCTGCGAGGGCCGGGCGAACTCCTCCGGCAGCCAGTCGTCGTGCGTCACGAGCTCGCGCAGCAGCTTCGAGCCCTGGTCGAGCAGCGCCGGTTCGTCGGCGCCGTGGCGCTCGACCAGGCGCGTCATGTCCTGCACGAAACTCCGGAAGCGATCGATGTTGTTCATTCCTGGATCTCCTTCAGCACTTCTTCGGTGTGCTCGCCGAGCGCCGGCGGGCGCCGCCGTACGGCCGCGCCCCTGCCGAGAGGCGAAACGAAGCTGCGCGTGCGCGCTCCGCCCGGCAACTCGAGCGGCTGCACCCAGCCGTAGTGCGCGACCTGCGGGTCGCCCAGCGCCTGCGAGTACGTGTTGATCGGCGCGCAGGGCACGCCCTGGCGGCGCATGATCTCGAGGCATTCCTCGGCGGTCCACTTGGCGCATTCGGCCTCCCAGATCTCGCGCAGCGCGGCCTGGTTCTGCGCGCGCAGCGCGGTGCTGGCGAAGCGCGGGTCGGCGACCAGGTCCGGCCGGCCGATGCCTTCGCAGGCGCGCCGGTAGAGGTCGTTGTTGCCCGCAGCCATGACGTAGTGGCCGTCCTTGCAGGCGAACGCCTGGTAGGGCGCGTTGCGCGGGTGCGCCGAGCCGAGCTTGCGCGGGTCGCGGCCGGTGCCGAAGTATTCGCTCGTCTGCAGGGCCGCGATCGCCAGCGTGGTGCCGAGCATCGGCACGTCGATGCGCGCGCCCTTGCCGCCGCGCAGCGCCGCGGCGATGGCATAGGCCGCGTACAGGCCGGCGGCGAAGTCGGTGAGCGGCACGCCGCATTTCACCGGCGCGCCGCCGGGCTCGCCGGTGACGCTCATCACGCCCCCGACCGCCTGCAGCGTGACATCGAAGCCGCCTTCCTGCGAGCGCGGGCCCTCCTGGCCGAACGCCGAGATCGAGCAGTAGACCAGCGACGGCTTGTTCTGCGCCAGGGCCTCATGGCCGAGGCCCAGGCGCCGCATCACGCCGGGTCGGAAGTTCTCCAGCACCACGTCGGCGGCCAGGCACAGCTTCTTCGCCGCCGCGAGCCCCGCCGCGTCCTTCAGGTTCAGCACCACCGAGCGCTTGTTGCGATTGAGCGAGGCGAAATTCTCCGAGTAGCCCTGCGTGTGGGGCGGCCAGCCGCGCATGCCGTCGCCCTCGGGCGATTCGACCTTGATCACGTCGGCCCCCATGTCGGCGAGCAGCATGCCGGCGAACGGGCCGGCCGCGATCTGGCAGAACTCGATGACCTTGATGCCCGAAAGGGGTTGCACGTCCTCTGCCCGCGAAAGAATTGATCTGCTCTGCGATTATCCTACGGCAGGCATGGCGCTCGCGGGCAGTTTCGACGTACGCTCTCCGGTGGCATGCCTTCCCCTCTCCGGGGAGCGTGCACCAATCCGATGAAAGCGCGGATTCTTGTAATCGTGAGCACGTGCCTGATCGGCGCTCCCGCGTCCGGCGTCGCGGCTCCGAGCTTCGACGATCTTCGGTGGCGCAACGCGGCGGTCATTGGGGGCGGCGCGCTGCTGGTCGGCACCTACGGGATGAGCAAGTGGTGGAAGGACGGCTTCACCGGCGACTTCCACACGGTCGACGAGGGCTGGTTCGGCCAGGACACGCCTTCCGGAGGGGCTGACAAGCTCGGCCATGCCTATTTCACCTACGCCGGGACCCGGCTGCTCACGCGTGGTTTCGCGGCCATGGGGAACGAGCCGCGCCACGCGCTGCAGCTCGGCTTTTGGTCGACGCTCGGCATCATGACCACGGTAGAGGTAGTCGATGGCTACTCGAAGAAGTTCGCCTTCAGTGCGCAGGACGTGATCATGAACGTTGCCGGTGCGGGGCTCGGTTACCTCATGGAGCGCGATCCCGAGCTCGACCGGCTGATCGATATCCGCCTGCACTACTGGCCATCCGAGCGCGGCGACTTCGACATCGCCGGTGATTATTCGGGACAGACCTACCTGCTCGTCGCCAAGGCGAGCGGCGTGCCCACGCTGCGGAGCAGCCCCGTGTTGCGCTACTTCGAGCTGGCGCTGGGCTACGGTACGCGCGGCTACGAATCGGGGCCAGGCCAGGGCAGCCGGCATCTGTACTTCGGGATCTCGCTGAACGTCTCGGAGCTGCTCGGCCAGAAGGTCTACGGCAGCAACGAGAAGCCCAGCCGGACCCAGCGCGCCACCGAGATGTTTTTCGAATACATACAACTGCCGGGGACCGCCGTTCCGCTTGCCGAACACAGATTTTGATCGCCTGCGGCTATGATGGCGCCACGGGAGGTGCGGCATGGCGGTAGCTGAAGAGCGAGCGGCGGCGGTGGCGCAGACCATCGAAGCGGTGCGCGCCATACTGGCGCGCGGCGAGTCGGGCCGCGAGACGCTTGAAGCGGTGAAGACGGCGCTCACCGCGCTCGCCATGCGCAGCAGTCTCTTTCCGCTGGAGCACTTCCCGGTGCCGCCGGGCAGGCGCGGGGCCATCTATCACCTCGCCGAGGACGCCGACGGCGGGCTGGCGCTGTACGGCTCGGCGGGCGCCCCGGGCAAGGCGCAACCGCCGCACAACCACACCACCTGGGCGGTGATCTCCGGGGTGCACGGCGAGGAGCACAACGTGTTCTACAACCGGGTCGACGATCGCTCGCAGGAAGGAATCGGCCGGCTCGAAAAGACCTATGAGGTCGCCGTGCGCCGCGGCAACGCCGTGGCGCTGACGCCCGACGACTTCCACACCATCGAGGTGCGGGGCACGCAGCCGACGCTTCACCTGCACCTGTACGGGCGCACGCTCGAGGACCTGCCGGAGCGTATCGGCTTCGGCAGCGCCGAGGGCGGCGCCTACCACGTGTTCATGGAAAAGCCCGAGATCCTCGCGCCGCTGGTGACGCCGCCGGAGCTGCGCGAGATGCTCGGCGACGGGCGCGAGCTCGCGCTCCTCGACGTGCGCGAGGAGGGCGTGTTCGCCAAGGGGCACCTGCTGACGGCGGCCTGCGTGCCGCTGTCGCGGCTCGAGCTGCGGCTCGATGCGCTGGTGCCGCGACGCGCCACGCGCGTGGTGCTGTGCGACGACGACGGCTCGCTGGCGCAGCGCGCCGCCGCGCTGATGCGGCGCCATGGCTGGCGCCATGTTTCGGTGCTCGCGGGCGGCGCACCCGGCTGGAAGCTCGCGGGCTACGAGCTGTTCTCGGGCGTGTACGTGCCGAGCAAGGCCTTCGGCGAATACGTCGAGCACGCCTGCGGCACGCCGCGCATCAGCGCGGCGGAGCTCAAGGCGAAGCTCGACGCCGGCGAGGACGTGGTGGTGCTCGACTCGCGACCGATGAGCGAGTACCGCGTGATGAACATTCCGGGCGCGCTCGATTGCCCTGGTGCGGAGCTGGTGTATCGCGTGCACGAGGTGGTGAAGAGCCCGCGGACGCTGGTGGTGGTGAACTGCGCCGGGCGCACGCGCTCGATCATCGGCGCGCAGTCGCTCATCAATGCCGGGCTGCCGAACCGGGTGGTGGCGCTGCAGAACGGCACCATGGGCTGGCACCTCGCCGGCTTCGAGCTCGAGCACGGACAGGAGCGCCACGCGCCCGCGCCGGGCGCCGCGGCGCTGACGAAGGCGCGCGAGTCCGCGTCGCGCGTCGCCGCGCTGCACGGTGTGCGCATGCTGGGCTACCAGGAGTTCGAGCGCCTGCGCGCCGACCCGGCGCGCACCACCTACTGCTTCGACGTGCGCAGCCCCGAGGAGTACCGCGATGGCCACCTGCCGGGCTTCGCCGGCGCGCCCGGAGGGCAGCTGGTGCAGGCGACCGACCTGTACGCGGCGGTGCGCAACGCGCGCATCGTGCTCGCCGACTCGGAGGGCGTGCGCGCGCGCATGACCGGCTCGTGGCTCGTGCAGATGGGCTGGCCCGAGGTGTACGCGCTCGAAGGCTCCCTGGTCGAGCACACGCTGGTGCGCGGCAGCGGCGCGCAGCGCGTGCTGGGGCTCAAGGAGGCGGCGATCGAAACGCTCGATGCGCGCGCTCTCGAGCGCCTGCTGGCGGCCGGCGAGGCGGCGGTGATCGACCTCGCGAGCAGCCTGCAATACCGCGACGGACATATCCCCGGCGCCTGGTTCGCGGTGCGCGCCCGGCTCGCCGAGGCGAAGCAAAGGATCGGCGCCGCGCGCCGGCTGGTGTTCACCTCGGCCGACGGCGTGCTGGCGAAGCTTGCGGCGGCGGAAACGGGCGGCGCCGCGCTGGAGGGTGGCACTGCGGCCTGGAAGGCGGCCGGCCTGCCGCTCGAGCAGGGCGCGACGCGCATGGCGTCCGACGCCGACGACGTCTACTACCGTCCCTACGACCGGCAATCGCAGATTGAGCAGGCGATGAAGGACTACCTCGACTGGGAGGTGGCGCTGGTCGAGCAGCTCAAGCGCGAGGACTACCTGCGCTTCCGATCCGCGGCGCGCTGAGGTGGCCTCGCTTTCCCAGCGCCTGGGCGTCGCGCTGCTGATGCTGGTGGCGAGCGTCTTCGCCGCCAATCACATCGCCGCGCGCCTCGCCTTCGATCACGGCGCGAGCGTCGAGGCGGCCGTCGCCGTGCGCTCGGGGGTGACGGCGCTGGCGCTGGTCGCGCTGCTGCGCCTGCAGGGCGTCTCGATGCGGCTCGCGGCGCCGACGCTCGCCCGGGCGCTGGTGATCGGCCTGCTGGTGTCGGTGCAGAGCTTCTGCCTGTACTCGGCGGTGGCGCGCATCCCGGTCGCGCTCGCACTGCTCGCCTTCAATACCTACCCGCTGCTGCTGGTGCTGCTTTCCTGGGCCGCGGGCGGAGAGCGTCCGCCGCACCGCGCGCTCGTCGCCATGCCGGTCGCGCTGCTGGGGCTCGCGCTGGCGCTCGACGTCATCGGCAGCGCCCGCGCGGTGGAGGGCCGCTGGGCCGAGATCGGCGCCGGCGTGGGCTTCGCGCTCGGCGCGTCGACCTCGTTCGTCGGGGTGCTGTTTCTCACCACGCGCTGGCTCAAGGACGTCGACGGGCGGCTGCGCACGCTGCTCACCATGGCCGTCACCGCGGTGGTGATGGTGCTGGTCGGCCTCGCCGATCACAGCCTCGCGCTGCCGGCGGACCGTGTCGGCTGGCTGGGGCTCGTGCTGCTCACGCTGCTGTACGGCATCGCGATCACGTCGCTGTTCACCATCGTGCCGCGCCTGGGGGCGGCGAGCAACACGGTGGCGCTCAATTTCGAGCCGGTGGCGGCGCTGGTGCTGGGATGGGCGATCCTCTCGCAGAGCATCGCGCCGCACCAGATGCTCGGCGCCCTCGTCGTGATCGGCGCGATCGTGTTCCTGAGCACCGGCAAGCGCCGCGGCTTCAGCCGGTCTTGAGCACCTTGCGGATCGTGTCGACCACGATGTTCTTGCTGTAGGGCTTGGTCACGTAGGCGTCCGCGCCCAGCGACAGGCCTTTCTTGATGTCCTCGGCCTTGTTCTCCGCGGTGAGCATCACCACCGGCAGCAGCGCGAGCTTGGGGTGGCTGCGGATTTTGGCGAGGATGTCGAATCCGTTGCCGTCGGGCAGCATGACGTCGAGCAGCACGATGTCCGGCGGCGCGTAGCCGCGGATCACCTGGACGAACTCGGCGCCGCTGCGCGCCACGCGCACCTGATAGCCGGCCATGCTGACGCGCAGGTCGGCGAGCGCGAGCTGGTCGGGGTCGTCTTCGACGATGCACACCGTCATTTGCGCGGGCGGCTTTCTGGTCGGCGGGATGTTCTTCAGGCGGTCCCGCGCGAGGAACACGCCGCTGCGCGTCAGCGCCGCGCCGGCCTCGCGCGCGGTGCGCTCGAGCAGCCGCGCGTCTTGCTTCAGCGCGCCGGTGTCGTCGGGCGGCTTTCCCTTGAAGTGGGCGACGAAGTCGAGATCGAGCGCCGCCTCGGTGGGCGAGGACTCGAGGTAGCCCAGCTCCTCGAGCTCCCCGAGCCATTCCTCGAGCAGCGCCTTGGGGAACTGGCGCAGGCGGCCGTGAATCACGTCGAAGGGGGTCTCGGACTCGATCAGCCCGAGCAGGCGCCTGTAATCCGACGGCACCGCGGTGTCCTCGCTGGCGAACGCCTCGCTGCCGGCCTCGGTCCGTCGGTAGTTGCGCTCCGCCATCGGGCGAGCTTATCTCAGGACGTGATGACGCCGGGGCCGCCGGCGTAGAGCGCTTCGACCAGCGCGGCGCGCCGCTCCAGCACGGCGCGCTGGTTCATGTAGCCTTTGTCGGTGATCTCGTTGGCGTCGATCGATGGCGGCTCGGTCATGACCAGGGCTCTTGTCGGGTGCGTCGAGCTGCTCGCGCCAGGCTCGCCGGCGAGCTTGCGCAGTGCAGCGGCGATTTTGCCATGGATCGCGTCCGGCGCGAGGTCCTTGGCGACCGCCGGATTGAGGAATACCAGCGCCCCGATCTCGGCGCGATCATGGCCCGTGATCACCGCGTCCTGGATCAGCGGGTCGCCCGCCGCGATCAGCCTCACGCGCAACGCGCCGACGTGCACCCAGGTGCCGGTGGTCAGCTTGAAATCCTCCGCTACGCGGCCGTCGAACACCACGCCCTTCGCCGGATCGGCCGGGTCCGCGAATTTCACCGCGTCCCCGATGCGATAGTAGCCCTCTTCGTCGAAGGCGGCCCTGGTCAGATCCTCGCGCTTGTAGTAGCCCGACGTGACGTTGGCGCCCTTCACGCGCACTTCCAGCTTGCCCGCGGCGGGAACCAGCTTCAGCTCGCAGCCGGCGACCGGCAGCCCGATCACCCCGGCGCGGTCCATGTGGAAGTGCACCGAGGTTGCGAGCGGCGAGGTTTCGGTCGAGCCCCACGCCGAGAGCATCGCGAGTTTGCCGCCCTTCTCCTGCAGCGCGAGCTTCTCGATCCGTTCCCACAGGTTCTGCGGCAGCGCCGCGGCGGCGTAGAACAGCACGTCCAGATCGCGAAAGAAGTTCCGCCGCAGCGCGGCGTCGCTTTCCAGGTAGGGCAGCAGCAGGTCGAAGCCGCGCGGCACGTTGAAGTAGATCGTGGACGCCACTTCCCTCAGGTTCCTGACGGTGGTTTCGATGAGCCCCGGCGCCGGCTTGCCGCCGTCGACGTACAGCGTGCCGCCGTTGCGCAGCACCATGTTGAAGTTGTGGTTGCCGCCGAAGGTATGGTTCCAGGGCAGCCAGTCGATCACCACCGGCGGCCTGTCTTCGACGAAAGGCCAGGCCTGGGCCAGCTGCTGCTGGTTCGCGGTCAGCATGCGGTGCGTGTTGACCACCCCCTTCGGGATGCCGGTCGATCCCGAGGTGAACAGGATCTTGGCCACGGTGGCGGGGCCGACGGCGGCGAAGGCCTGGTCGACGCGCGCGCCGGCCCGTCCGGCGAGCAGCTCGGCGATCGGCGTCGGCGTCGCGCCGACCGCGGCCAGCGCCGGCGCGAACTTCTGCGGGTCGGCCGCGTACACCAGGCCCGGCTGCAGCAGCTCGAAGATCGCCTTCAGCTTGGCGAAGTCCCTCGACATCAGCGAGTAGGCTGGGGAAATCGGCGCCACCGGGATCCCGGCGTGCATCGCGCCGAGCGCGAGCAGGGCGTGGTCGACGCCGTTGTCCGACAGGATCGCGACCGGGCGCGAAGCGTCCATCCCGCGCTCGAGCAGCGCCTGTCCGATCCTGCGCGCCGCGTCGAGCGCCTCGCGGTAGCTGACCTTGCGCCACGCATCGCCCGCACGCTCGGCGAGGAACACGCGCTCGGGCGCGTCCGCCGCCCAGCGCACCAGCCACTCGCCCACCGCGCGCGCGTGCGCGCCGAGCTTCTGCGGCGAGCGCAGCAGGATCGTCCCGTCGGAACGTTTTTCGAATTGCACCTGCGCGGCGGCGAAGCGCAGATCCGAATGCAGGCGAGCGCCCATCGCAGTTCCCCCTCTCGTCCGGCGCCTATTCTAGCTCGCGTCCTGACAGAAGCTTGCATCGTCAGTCGCGGCAAGTCGTTGCGTCAAATTCGTGCAAGGGATTGCGCGGCGAAACTCTGTACACTCGCGCCCCGTCGAAGCAACTGCAGTGCACGGGCTCGCTGGCGCGAGTCCGCCGCCGCTCCGCTTCCATAGAGAAAGTTGAATCTTCGCCGAAGCTGTCGTGGCGCGAAGCGCCCATGTGCGCACGCGCCTCGTTCGCGCGCGGAGCTATCGACCAACAACGCAACACCCAACCGAGGAGAGTGCGAATGAAGGATCAGGATCTGTTGAACAAGAAGGTCGACCGCCGCACGGTGCTGAAGGCCGCGGCGACCGCCGGTGCGCTGCAGCTCGTGCCGCCGTTCATCATCAAGGCGCGTGGCGAGGAGCCAATCAAGATCGGCCTCGACAATCCGCTTACCGGAACTTTCGCGGCGGTCGGCAAGAACGAGCTGGTCGGCTGCCAGCTCGCGGTCGAGCAGATCAACGCCAAGGGCGGCATCCTCGGCCGACCGGTCAAGCTGCTGGTCGAGGACTCCACCAGCGGCGACGCCGGCACCGCGGTGCAGAAGGCGCGCAAGCTGATCGAGCGCGACCAGGTGAACTTCCTCCTCGGCAACGTGAACTCGGCGCTGGCGCTGGCGATGGCGCAGGTCAGCAACGAGAAGCGCGTCCTCCACATCGTGCCGGGCGGGCACACCGATGCGGTCACCGGCGCAACCTGCCACTGGAACGTGTTCCGCATCTGCAACCCGACGCAGACGGAAGCCAATGCGGTCACCCCGGCGCTGATCAAGAAGGCCGGGAAGAAGTGGTACTTCATCACCCCCGACTACGCCTTCGGCCACACGCTCCAGGCGGGCCTGGAGAAGTCCGGCGCGGCGGCCGGCTACACCAAGGTCGGCGGCGACCTGACCCCTCTCGGCACGACCGACTTTTCCTCCTATCTCATCAAGGCCGAGGCGGCGAAGCCGGACGTGATCATCATCCTGCCGCAGGGCGACGACATGATCAACTGCATCAAGCAGGCGGTGCAGTTCGGCCTCGACAAGCGCGTTCACCTCGCCGGGGCGCAGCAGGAGCTCGAGGCGCTCGAGGGCCTGCCGCCGGAAGCGCGCATCGGCACCTGGGTGTTCGAGTGGTACTGGAATCAGCCGGGCGTGCCTCACGTCGCCGAGTTCGTCGGCGCGATCAAGAAGAAGACCGGCAAGGTGCCGACCGCGCGCACCTGGTTCGGTTTCGCCGCGACCTGGAGCTGCGCGCTGGCCGCGAACCACGCGAAATCGCTGGACGCGGTCAAGATGGCGAAGGCGCTTTCCGGCATGAAGTTGCCGCCGGAAGTCGGCCTGATGCCGCAGCAGCCGTATTTCCGCGCCGGCCAGAACCAGCTCATCCCGACGCTCTACGTCGGCAATGCCCAAGCCAAGGGCAGCGCGCCGGACGACCTTTTCCACGTGACCGAGGACGTCAAGGGTGACGCCGTATCGGGCACGGTCGAGGAGTCCGGCTGCAAGATGACCTGGCCGGCCTGAGCTAGCGCCCTTCCGGGCATCGCGGTGGCGCGCGATGCCCGGGCTGCTCCAGATCTCCAGCCCACGACAAGCGGGCTGTCCGCGCACGGACAAGCCGCAAAGCAGGACACGCTCATGACGCAGGTACTCGTATTCAACGTTTTCAACGGGCTGATCGTCGGCGCGTTTTACGCGCTGATGGCGCTTGGCCTGTCGCTCATCCTGAACCTGAGCGGCGTGATCAACTTCGCCCACGGCGGATTTCTCGCGCTGGGCGGCTACCTCGCCTACACGCTCATTCCCTACATCGGATTCTGGGGCGCGCTGGTGGTGGCGCCGTTCCTCACGGCGGCGATCGGCCTGGTCGTCGAGCGCCTCCTGATCCGCCGCCTGTACGGCCGCGATCCCCTCTACAGCCTGCTGCTCACCTTCGGGCTCGCCTACATGTTCGAGGACGGCACGCGCTACATCTGGGGCGCAACGAGCCTGCCGTATCCCGTTCCCGCCATCCTCACCACGCCGCTCAGCACGGAATTCTTCTTCCTCACCGGGTACCGGCTGTTCATGGTCGGGCTGGTCGCCGTCGCGGTGGCCTCGCTGTTCGTCATCCTGAGCCGCACGCGGCTGGGCATGCGCATCCGTGCCGGCACGCTCGACCTGGAAACGGTCTCCGTGCTCGGGGTCAACGTGCGCATCCTGCGCAACTTGAACTTCGGCCTGGGCATCTACCTCGCGGGGCTCGCCGGCGTGCTCGCGGCGGGCATGCTCGGTCTGGCGCCCACCATCGGCGCCTCGCTCATCATGCCGAGCTTCGTCGCGATCATCGTCGGCGGGCTCGGCAGCCTGCCGGGGACGCTCCTCGGCGGCCTGCTGATCGGCGTGGCCTCCGGGATCACCACCGTGTTCTTTCCCTCGGCTACCGAGGCGGTCATGTACGTGATGATGGGCCTCGTCCTGCTGCTGAGGCCGCAGGGGCTCCTCGGCGAGGAAGGGAGGACCCAGTGAACGGACTGAACAAGCAGGCCACCAACGCCGCGGTCTGGCTCGTGCTGCTGACCATGCCCTATTGGATGGGCGCGGTGGGCGGCTATACGGAACTGGCGTGCCGCATCCTGGTGCTCGGCCTGGCGGCGATGGCGCTTAACTTCCTTCTCGGCTTCACGGGCGTGCTGTCCTTCGGCCACGCCGCCTACTTCGGCCTGGGCGCCTACGGCGCGGCCATGACACTCAGGTACCTCGTGCCGAGCACGCCGCTCAGCATCGTCGTCGGCGTGGCCGTGGGGACGCTTGCCGCCGCGATCATCGGGGCCATGATCGTCAAGCTGCGCGGCGTGTACTTCGCGATGGTGACGATCGCCTTCGGCCAGGTGTTCTACTTCATCACCTTCCGCTGGAACTCGGTCACCGGCGGCGACGACGGGCTCACCGGGTGGAAGCGCCAGGCGCTCAAGCTCGGCTTCACCACCATCGACATCCTCGGCAATGACAAGGCGTTTTACTACACGATCCTGGTCCTGTTTGCGGTGGCGGCCGGCGTCATGGCGCTTCTGCTGCGCTCGCCGTTCGGCAGGACGCTGGTCGCGATCCGTGAAAACGAGCGCCGGGCGCGCTTCCTCGGGATACCGGTGGAGCAGCACATCTGGCTGTCGTTCGTGATCTCGTGCCTGTTCGCCAGCCTCGCCGGAACCCTCTACGCGCTGCTCAACAATTTCACCGACCCGCGCGCGCTCTACTGGGGCCAGTCGGGAAACTTCGTGATCATGGCGGTGCTGGGCGGCATGCGCTCTTTCTGGGGGCCGCTGGTGGGTGCGGCGATCTTCGTCGTGCTGCAGGACTACGTCTCGACCCAGACTGAGAACTGGATGTCCTTCGTCGGCCTGTTCTTCGTCCTCGTGGTGCTGTTCTTCCCGCGCGGGGTGCTCGGCATCCTGCGGCGCAAGGCGGCGTCGTGAGCCTCCTCAGGGTAGAGAACGTGTCGCAGCACTTCGGCAGCCTGATTGCCGTGAACGGGGTGTCCCTGACCGTGGGGCCGGGCGAGCTTCGCGCGGTGATCGGGCCGAACGGCGCCGGCAAGACCACCTTCTTCAACCTGGTGAGCGGATTCTTTCCGCCGACTGCGGGCAGGATCGTGTTCGACGGCAAGGACATCACCGCGCTTCCGGCGCACAAGCGGGTGACGATGGGCATGGCGCGCACCTTCCAGATTACCGAGATTTTTCCCGAGCTGAGCGTGCGTGAGAATCTGCGCATCCCGGTCGAGGTCGCCGCCGGCATGCGGCTGATGCCTTGGCAGTCGCGCAAGACCGATGCCGAAATGCAGGAGCGCGTTGCCCAGCTCATGGAGCTGGGCGGACTCGCGGCCAAGGCCGACCGCCTGGTCGGCGAGCTGCCGCACGGCGACCAGCGCGCCACCGAAATCATGATGTCCCTCGCGCTCAAGCCGCGGCTGCTGCTGCTCGATGAGCCGACCGCGGGCATGGGCGACCAGGAAACCTACGACATCACGCGGCTCATCCGGCGCCTGCACAAGGACCAGAAGCTCACCATCGTGCTGATCGAGCACGACATGCGGGTGATCTTCCACCTAGCCGACCGCATCATGGTGCTTGCCGAGGGCTCGATTCTCGCCGAAGGCACGCCCGTCGAGATCGCGGCCGACGAGCGCGTGCAGGCTGCGTATCTGGGCAAAGCGGCATGAACGCGCTCGAGGCCGAAGGGCTGCATACCTTCTACGGCAAGAGCCACATCCTGCACGGGGTGGGGCTCGTGCTGCGCGAGGGCGAGATCGTCACGCTGCTGGGTCGGAACGGCGCCGGCAAGACCACCACCCTGCGGAGCATCGTCGGCCTCACGCATGCGCGCGAGGGCGTCGTGCGCGTGCTCGGACACGCCACCACCGATTGGCCGCCGTACCGGATCGCGGCCCTGGGAGTGGGTTACGTGCCCGAGGGCCGGCGCATCTTCGCGAACCTGAGCGTCGAGGAGAACCTGAAGGTCCCGCTCGAGCGCCCGGGCCCCTGGACGATTGCACGGGTCTACGAGCTGTTCCCGCGCCTTGCCGAGCGCAGAAGCAACAAGGGCCGCCAGCTCTCGGGAGGCGAGCAGGAGATGCTCGCGATCGCCCGTGCGCTCCTGCTCAACCCGAAGGTCCTGCTGCTCGACGAACCGTCACAGGGCCTCGCGCCCATCATCGTGCAGGACGTGTTCAACGTCGTCGTCGCGATGCGCAAGGAGGGCATGTCGGTGCTGCTCGTCGAGCAGAACGTGCGCGCCGCGGTCGAGATCGCCGACCGCGCGTACGTGCTGGACGACGGGCGCGTGGTCTACGAGGGACCGGCAGCCGAGTTCGCGAAGGACGAGGAGCGGGTGCGGGCGCTGGCGGGCGCGAGCGCCGAGAGCTGGGAGGGGCTGGAGTAGTTTCCGCCGCGCTTCAGAAGGTAACGACCTGCCGTACCACCCGCGCCTCGGCGAGCGCGTCCAGCGCGTCGTTGATGTCGTCGAGCGCGATGGTGCGCGTCACCAGCCGTTCCACCGGCAGGCGGCCCTGGCGATACAGGCTGATGAACGCCGGAATGTCGCGGCTCGGCAGGCACGAGCCGATGTAGCTCCCCGAGACGCTGCGCGCCTCGGCGACCAGGCGCGCGAGCGGAAAGCTGAAGCGCTGCCCGGCGTCGGGCAGGCTCACCGTGACGGTGCGCCCGCCGCGCCGCGTGAGCTCGAGCGCCAGCTCGAAGCCCTCGACCGTGCCGGTCGCCTCGAGCACCGCGTCGAAGTCCTTCTGGTCGACGCTTGCCGGCGTCGCGAAGCCGGTCGCGCCCACGGCGCGCGAGAGCTCGGCCTTGGCGGCGCTGCGGTCCACCGCGAGGATGCGCGTCGCGCCGGCGAGGCGCGCGCCCATGATGGCGGCGAGCCCGACTCCGCCCAGCCCGACCACCGCGACGCTTTCGCCGGGGGCGATCTTCGCGGTATGCAGCGCGCTGCCGGTGCCGCACATCACGGCGCAGCCGAACAGGCTCGCTTCGATGAAGCCGAGGTCGGCGGGAATCTTCACCAGCGACTTCTCCGACACCAGCGCGTACTCCGCGAACGCCGCCAGGCCCATGTGGTGATGCAGCGCCCGGCCGCCGAGCGTGAGCCGCGGCCCGCCGGTGATCAGCCGCCCGTCGCGGTTTGCCTGCGTGCCGCGCGCGCACAGATACGCCTTGCCCTCGACGCAGCGCTCGCAGGTCCCGCACTGGGTAAGGAAGATGAGCGCGACGTGGTCGCCCGCGGCGATCGAGGCGACGCCTTCGCCGGTCTTCGCCACCACGCCTGCGGCCTCGTGGCCGGGAACGATCGGCAGCGGCCACCTGCGGTCGCCGTTCACCACGGAAAGGTCGGAATGGCACAGGCTCGCGGCCTTGATCTCGACCAGCACCTCGCCCGCGGCGGGCGGCGGCAGCTCGACCGTCTCGATCGCCAGCGGGCGGCTGGCTGCATAGGGCTTCGCGAGGCCCGCCTGCCTGAGCACGGCGGCGCGAAATTTCATCGGTCTTCCGGCAGCCCGAGCGCGAGCGCCTCGCAGCTCGCGATGCTGCGCCGGTGGGACTCCAGGATGGTGCCCAGCGCGGCCCTCGCCTGCGCGTCGGGCACGCGCGGCAGCGCCGCCTCGATCTCGCGGATCGACCAGCCCAGGCCCCGGCACAGGTATGCCAGCCGCGCGCGGCGGCCGTGCACGGCGAGCGCCTTGTCCAGGAACTCGCCGGTCGCGTGGCTGTAGGGCTCGCCGGCGCGCTTGAGCAGCTCGCCCAGCACCACGCAGTTGTGCGCCTCGTCGGCCTGCACCTGGCGCAGTACGGCCCAGCCCTCGCTATGGCGCGCGTGCTCGCCGAGGAACTCGAGCAGCGCCCGCGCGCCCGCGCGCTCGGCCTCGAGCATGCGGTTAAGGAACGCGCACCAATCGGCGCGCGCGAAGGCGGGGGCGCTCACGCTAAGTGGACGTACTCGTAGTCGAGCGGCAGGTTGTTGATGCCGCGGTCGGGCGGCGCGATCCAGGCCGCCATCTTGCCGGGCTCGGTGACCTTCTGCATCAGCGAGCGCACGAACGCCCGGTCGTCATTCGACGGAATCCACTCGTGCAGGCGCCGCTCGTACTCTTGCTTCGGCAGCAGCTTGCCGGTCGGATCGACCGGCAGGCCGACCCACGAGCCGATCGCGCGCCGGAAGCGCGACGAGGGCAGGGTGAGGCGGAAATCGTGTCCGGCGCGCTCGATCGCCCTGTTCCAGCGCTTGAGGCCGATCTCGCAGTCCTTGAGGTAGGACTCGCGCATCACCTCGTTCAGCGCGTTCAGCATCGGCACGTCCTGCGCCCCCTCGGGCGTATCGAGCTTGAGCACGACGTCGCGCAGCACGTGATCCTGGTACTGCGATTCGTCGGGCCGGCCCTTGAGGCCGCTGGCGAAGCTGGTCGCGGCGTTGGAGGAGATCTCCGAGCCGAACAGATCCAGCGACGACGAGCACCAGAAATTGAGGTACTTCTGCAACAGCGGCAGGTCGACCGCGCCGTGGGCGCGGATCTTCACCGGGTCGTCGCTGCCGAGCTCCTTCATCACCTCGAGGGTGCGTTTGACCACGCGGCCGATGCCGGTCTCGCCGACGAACATGTGGTGCGCTTCCTCGGTGAGCATGAAGCGGCAGGTGCGCGACAGCGGATCGAACGCGCTCTCGGCGAAGCTCTTGAGCTGATACTTGCCGTCGCGGTCGGTGAAGTAGGTGAAGCAGTAGAGCGACAGCCAGTCGGAGATCGGCTCGTTGAAGGTGGTCAGGATGCGCGGCTTGTCGGCGTCGCCCGAGTGGCGCGCGAGCAGCTCCTCGGCCTCCTCGCGCCCGTCGCGGCCGAAGTAGGCGTGCAGCAGGTACACCATCGCCCACAGGTGGCGGCCTTCCTCGACGTTGATCTGAAAGAGGTTCCTCAGGTCGTAGAGCGATGGGCACAGGTGCCCGAGCAGGCGCTGCTGCTCGACCGACGCCGGCTCGGTGTCGCCCTGCGTGACGATCAGGCGCCTGAGCGTCGAGCGGTGCTCGCCCGGCACCTGCTGCCACACCGGCTCGCCCATGCGGTCGCCGAAGCCGATCGTGCGCCCGGGCGTCTGGTCGGCGAGGAAGATGCCCCAGCGGTAGTCGGGCATCTTCACCGCGCCGTAGCTGGCCCAGCCCTGGGCGTCGACCGACGTCGCGGTGCGCAGGTAGACGTCGGCCTTCTCGAAGTCGCTCGGCCCCATCTCGTGCCACCACTCGAGGAAATGCGGCTGCCAGTGCTCGAGCGCGCGCTGCAGCGTGCGGTCGTTCGCGAGGTCGACGTTGTTGGGGATCTTCTCGGCGTAGTTGATGGACATGTCTGGATTCCTAGCTGAATCTCACGTATTCGAAATTGACCGGCTGCTTGTTGACGCCGTTTAGCGGGGGCGCGATCCAGTTGGCGAACTTGCCCGGCTCGGTGACGCGGCCCATGAGCGAGTGCACGAAGGCGCGGTCCTCCTCGCTCGGCAGCCAGTCCTTGTGCTTGCGGGTCCACTCGGCCTCCGAGATGACCTTGCCCTCGGGGCTGACGTGCAGGCCGGTGAACAGGCCGATCCTGCGGTGGAAGCCCTTGTGCGGCAGCTTGAAGCGGAACGGCACGCCGGCCTTCTCCGGGACGCGGTTCCAGCGGTCGATCGCCTTCTGCACGTCGGCGGCCCAGTCGTCGCGCAGCCGCTCGTTGAGCGCGGTCAGCGCCGGCACGTGCCGCGCGACGACGCGGTCCTCGACCACGTCGGGCACTTCGTACTCGGCCGCCTCGAGCCGGTGGTCGTCGCCGATCTTGGTCTCGTCGAAGCGGCCTTTCAGGCCCTGCGTATAGAACGACGCGGCGTTCGACGAGATCTCCGATCCGTACAGGTCGCTGGTGACGCTGAAGTGGAAGTTGAGGTACTTCTGCAGCGTGTGGAGGTCGATCACCCCGAGGCCCCTGAGCTTCGCCGGGGCGTCGGTCTTGTGCTGGTTCATCACGTCGCAGGTGCGCTGGATGATGCGCGCGATGCCCGATTCGCCGACGAACAGGTGGTGCGCCTCTTCGGTGAGCATGAAGCGGCAGGTGCGCGACAGGGGATCGAAGGCCGACTCGGCGAGCGCCGCGAGCTGGTACTTGCCGTCGCGGTCGGTGAGAAAGGTGAACATGAAGAACGACAGCCAGTCCGGCGTCTTCTCGTTGAACGCGGTGAGGATCCTCGGATTGTCCGCGTCGCCCGAGCGGCGCGCGAGCAGCGCTTCGCCCTCCTCGCGGCCGTCGCGGCCGAAGTAGGCGTGCAATAGGTACACCATGGCCCACAGGTGTCGCCCTTCCTCGACGTTCACCTGGAACAGGTTCCTCAGGTCGTAGAGCGACGGGCAGGTGAGGCCGAGGTGGCGCTGCTGCTCGACCGAGGCCGGCTCGGTGTCGCCCTGCGTGACGATGATGCGCCTGAGCGTCGAGCGGTACTCGCCCGGCACGTCCTGCCAGGCGGGCTCGCCCTTGTGCGCGCCGAAATTGACCTTGCGCCCGGCTTCGGCGGGGGCGAGGAAGATGCCCCAGCGGTACTCGGGCATCCTTACGTAGTCGTAGTGCGCCCAGCCCTTGGGCTCGACGCTGATCGCGGTGCGCAGGTACACGTCCATGGTCTGCGACTTCTCGGGGCCCATTTCGCCCCACCACTTGAGGTACTCGGGCTGCCAGTGTTCGAGGGCGCGCTGCAGCGACCGGTTGCCGGAGAGCTCGACGTTGTTCGGGATGCGCTCGTTGTAGTCGATTCCGGTCATGGCTAGACGCGCTCCCAGTTGAACTGCGGCTTGGCGCCGCTGCCGTAGACCTTGAGCGCGCCCTGCTCGCCGACCGCGTTGGGGCGGATGAAGATCCAGTTCTGCCACGCGGTGAGGCGGCCGAAGATGCGCGTGGCCATGTTCTCGCGCCCGGAAAAGCGCAGGCTCGCCTCCATGCCGGTGAGCGCGTCGGGCGACAGGCTCGCGCGCTCCTCGATCGCGAGCCGGATCTCGTCCTCCCAGTCCAGGTCGTCGGGCGCCGCGGTGACCAGCCCGAGCTCGAGCGCGTCGTGCGCGTCGAGCCGCTCGCCGACCGCCTGGCGCGCCGCCTCGACCGGCTCGCGGACCTCGCAGAAGCGCGCCTCGACGCGCGTCGCGCCGCTCACCATCGGCCACAGGCCGAAGTTCGCCGCCGACAGCGCGATGTGCGGCGCGCCCGCGTCCTCCTCGGGCAGGTGCAGCATGTAGGCGCGGTCGGCCGCGAACAGCAGCTCGGCGAGCGTCCCGGCAAAGCACGAGCCCTGGTCGACGATGGCGAACATCGAGCGGCTCGAGACGTCCAGCCGCGCCAGGGTGCGGCGCAG
>Ga0153916_10001233_pt1 | contig 18174 bp, 23 predicted proteins | sample Opewatmetagenome_FD_109642 | JGI IMG/M metagenome (GOLD analysis project Ga0153916, IMG submission 109642) | Freshwater wetland microbial communities from Ohio, USA - Open water 3 Core 3 Depth 4 metaG | ecosystem: Environmental > Aquatic > Freshwater > Wetlands | place: USA: Ohio, Lake Erie... | reverse complement strand
TTTCGTGCGCGCGGCGGCGGGCGAGCTCGCCGGCGTCCGGCTTCTGGCGCGGCGCCGCGGGGTGGTGCACGCGGCATTGCTTGTTGGTGCAGACCTTGAAGGACTGGCCGCGGCCGCTGCCTTCGACCACGAGGCCGGTCTTGGTGTCCTGGCAGGCCTTGTTGCCGGCGCGGGTGTATTGCTGGGTGTTGAGGTTGGCCTTGTCGTCGGAATACCAGTTTTCCGAGATCGCCACCACGGGCAGGCCGAGTTCTTTCAGTTCCTGTTTCTTGGCGGCGAGGCCGGCGTCGATCTTGGCCTTGAAGCAGGCGGGGTCGGTGCAGGTGTCTTTCTTGCCGATGTCGGGGAAGAGCGCGGGCTGGGTGCCGGTGCGCTTCGGGCAGCCGATGCAGTCGCCGGCCTTGGGCAGCAGCGCGGAGTTGCTGGTGTCGAACGGCGCGCCGGCGAGATCGAGGTGAATCTCGTCGTCGATCCATTGCTGCAGCCCGCGCACGCTGAGCGGCTGGTGCCGGCTCGTGCATTCCTTGATGGCCTCGGCCTGGTCCTTTGGCTGCAGGCGCGCGATGAGGATAGCATGCCCGGCGGTGATCTTGTCGTCGAGGAAGGCCTTCTGCGCCGGCTTGGCGAGGTCGGTGAGTTTCAGGCGCTGGTAGATGTAGGATTCGCTCTTGCCCACCTTGGCCGCGAGCGCCGCGACTTCGAGGTGGTTGTTGTCGAGCAGCGTCTGGTAGCCGAGCGCTTCGTCGAGCGGGTGGATGTCCTCGCGCTGCAGGTTCTCGATGGTCATGACCTCGAGGAAGTCGTTGTCGTTCATGGCGCGCACCATGCAGGGCACGGCCGCGATGCCGGCCTTTTGCGCGGCGCGAAAACGGCGATGCCCGGCGGCGATTTCGTAGCCGGCGGCGTTGGGGCGGACCAGCAGCGGCGTAAGCACGCCGACGCGGGCGATATTGTCGGCCAATTCCTGCAGCGCGGCGTCGTTGAACCGGCGGCGATGATTCAAAGGGGACTCGTGCAGCTCATTGAGCGGCAGCAGGCGGTAGGCGTCGGCGAGCTGGGCGGCGGGTGCGTTCATGTTTCCTGTCCTTGTTGAAGTCAACAAGGCAAATGTAAGCATGCTTACGTTATATTGTCAAGCATGCTTAATTCATGCGGATGGGGTGTTATGGCCCGATTTTGGGCAATGCCAAGATGAATGCTTGACGGGTAGGGCGGTGCGGGTGCTAAATCAGACGCTTCTGCCACACGCGAGGAAGAAGTTATGTCACTTTCAATTTGGCACTGGTTGATAATAATAATGCTGACCATTCCGGCGATGATGCTGTATCGCGTGGTGCAGCAGCGACGGCAACCCACCAACACGATCTGTACGTTTTGCGGTTTCCGTGGTGCGCCGAAAACGCATACGCGAGGTTCGATATGGATCGAGCTAGTTTTGTGGCCGCTATATATTATTCCCGGGCTGGTTTATTCCCTATGGCGCCTATCCACCCGGAAACAGGTTTGCCCGCAATGCCAGAATACTGGCATGATTCCCGCTAATTCACCGCGGGGCGCGCAGTTGGCCAAGCAGTATGGGGGAAAAGGATCCGACTGACCAAAGCGGATATTATTTTTTGTTTAATGTTTCGATCAAATCGAAAACCAGCTTTTGCCGTGATGGCGGTAATTTCATCCATTCGCGCGCTATCTTAACGGCCCCCTCGGTCAGATTGTGATATTTTCCCGCCGGTTCGGCAGCATGAAAAGCGATGGCACCCGGTTCTTCCGGCCCTTCGCCGGTGCCGAGCCATTCGGCATTTTTCTTCAAAACCCTGGCGAGTTTGAAGATGTTCGATAACTTCAGGTCTTTCGTGCTGCCGTTTTCCCATTGACTCACGGCGGCGCGGGTGACGCCGACGGCTTTGGCGACGGCATCCTGACTTAAACCGCCACGCGCCTTCTTTATCCGGTTTCCAAGCATTTTCTCGTTCTCCACGTAAGCAAACTTACAAGCAATGGCAGAAAGTATGCTTGACAACAATTCGTAAGCATGCTTACCATTGGCCTATGGAAACCAAATCAAGGAAAACTGGACTGGACCTGGCCGTGGATCGCTTTGGGGGCGTGGCCGGCTTGGCATCAGTGTTGGGGATTACAACGAGCGCGATTTATATGTGGCGGGGTCGTGTACCTCGGCTGCGCGCATTTGAAATTGAAGCGGCTACCAACGGCGAAATCAAAGCCAATGACCTTCTGAAACGTAGGTCAACACCGAAAAAGGCCGCCGCATGAATCTCACCGAATCACTCCTCCTAGTGGTTGGAATTGCGCCGCCTCCGATGCGGGGGCGGTCTTTTTTTTATCTCACGGAGGCCTTTACAACGCCTTACAAAACGCAGGTTGGAGATTTGTAGGCCCATGGAAACTCCGACGCAGACCGAGCTTTTCGAGACTCCCGACGACCCGCATGAGGCACTGCGCATTCTCATCATGCGCCTCGGCGGCGTGAAGCGCGTGGCGCACCGGCTGTGGCCGGAGAAGCCCATCGAGCACGCCGGAATTTTGCTGAACAACTGCCTCAATCATGAGCGCCCGGAAAAGCTCGATCTGCAACAGATCGACTGGCTGATCGGCGAGGGCCGGCGCATCAACTGCCACGTCATGATGCAGTGCTTCGGCCAGCGGCACAGCTACCACATCGACCCGATCCAGCCCGAAGACGAGCTGCGGCGCGTGCAGATCGAGATATTGGGCGCGGTGCGCGACCTGGAGAAAAAACTGATTACCTTCGAGCGCCTGAATACGCCGGGCCTGAAGGCGGTGAAATGACCAATAACATCGAGGCCGCGCTGATTTTCCTGCTAGCGATATGTTTGGGGCTGGTTGGTCTCGCGGCTTTTATGCTGGTTTGGTTCTTGTGTTACCCGTTGCATGTGATCGAGGCGGGCTGGAAGCGGGCGATGAAGCATGCAGGATAGCGCCGCCCTCAGCAATGAGGACATCAAATGCGTCGATAGAGACCCGGCGGATGACGCCGAGCAGTTCATCGCGGAACATCACTGGCGCCTGGCGCGGGAACCGAAATTATTGCAGCGCCTGATGTGCCTGATCGTGAAACGCCGCGCCTTCATCATCCTGCGTGACGCGCAAGGCAAGCCGGTGCGTCTGGAGCCGAGCTACCCGCTGCTGGAAATCATGGCGGAGCTGGCACGATGAACTGGCGCCCGCACACGCAGGAGCCGGATACGGGCAAGGTATTTACGGCGCTGATCGCGGTGCGCGACGCTGACATTGTCGAGTCCTTTGGCGCCGACAGTTTTTATCTGCTCAATGGCATCTACCACTGGCGCAACGGCCAATGGGAAGCGGAAGGCACCGGCCTGACGATAACCGAAGGCCGCGCCTTCTGGTGGTTGCCGGAGAATGAAGTGCTGGCAGGGCTGAACAAAACATAAACCGAATACCCAAAGCGGGCGCTGATCTGCGAGCTTGGCCGTGAAGCCGCAGGGAGCCGAAGGATGGCCTACACCCTAATTTTCCTTTACCAGGGAGGCTGTCATGGAATGGTGGCAGATAGGGCTGGCGGTCTGGATCGTGGCGGGGCTGATCGCCGCATTTGTGTTCGGCATTTACAACATCAAAGAAGAAGAACAAGACGGATCGCATGAGCGCCGCTGACGCCAGCCACAGACAACATTCCACAGAAACCCTGAGCCCCTGGCGGCAACGGCAGGAGCATCGCCGCCGCCGCGACGTGCTGCGTAAGGCGGCCGAGGCCAAGAGCTACACACGCCCGCGCCTGCCCACGACCTCGCGCCCCTATCTGTGCTGCAAGAAATCTTTTCGTTCCGAGGGCAAGCACAACCGTCTGTGCAACAACTGCCGCGGCATCACGGTGTACGGGGATGTGCATGACTGAACCGTCCTTTTTCTTCGCGGCCTTCGTCACCGTGTTCGCCCTGGGCTTCCAGCAGCAGAACGTCACCGGGCGGCATTACCTCGCCGCCGTCGTCACCAGCCTCATTATCGGCGCTTCTCAGTTTTTCCTCTGGCGCCATGCGCACGCTGCCTCGGCCTCTGAGATCGTCGCCACGCTGCTCGGCGGTCCGGCTGGCATCGCTGCCGCCATGTTCGTTCATCCGCGCATCACGCGATGCTGGAAGCGGGGCAGGGCATGAACTGTCCGCGCTGCGGTCGTGTCGCCTATCCACGCTTTCGCGCTTGCATTTGCGGCGAGCGGCTCGCCTGGCCGTCGCCGCCGGTGGCTGGCAATAAGCCATTGCCGACTCCTCTTGCCCAGCGCCTGACAGCGCTGGGGTTCGAGCAGCGTAATGACGAGACCCCGCATCAATTCGCCGAGCGCTGTCGGCAATACATCCTGGCGCGCTGTACCCACAGCCGTGACGACTGCGCCGCATGATGTCGCATCCATTGCCATCATCAACCCCGCGCCCCTTGGAGATAAGCATGGGTGTGCGTGTCATGGCTCACGCGAGTTTCTTTTCACTGAGAAAGACCTCAAGCCGGGTTCGCGGGTCCTTCCGCAACTCTTCCCGTGCGGGTCCGACACGCCGCGGAATTCCGCTAGGGTCTGGGCGTGAAACATAGTGAATCCCGCATGATTATGAGCCAAACAGAACGGAATCGATGACAACGGCCACGAATTACGACGATGTCGTGCGGCAAATGCGCGAGCTCGGGCTCATTGTGGGCGACCACAACAACCCAATCGAGATCGGGCGGCTGCGGCGCTGCAAGGTCGAGGGTGACCGCGAACGGCGCGGCTGGTACGCGCTGCACGAGCTGCGGCTGGATTCCGGCGAGTGTGCCATCGTCGGCTCATTCGGTATCTGGCAGGGGAGCGAAAACAACGCCCAGAAGATCAAGCTCAACAAAACTGCGTTAAGCGATGAGCAGAAAAAGGCACTCAAGGCCCGTATCGCCGAGGATCGAAAACGCGCCGACGCGCGACGCTCGGCCGAAGCCAAAAAGGCCGCCGCCGCAGCCACCCGCGCCTGGGCACGGTTCGCCCCCGACGGCGACTGCGACTACTTGGCCAAGAAAGGCATCGGAGCCCACGGCGTGCGTTTCACGCCGCGCGGCAACCTGGTCATTCCCATGCTTGATCCGGCTGGCCAGATCCACGGCCTGCAGGTGATCTACGGCAACGCCGAGGACAAGAAACGCAAGGACCGCGACAAAGATTTCTGGCCAGCCGGTCTCATCAAAACCGGCCATTACTTCGCGCTCGGCGGCATCATTGACGGCGGCGTCGTGCTGCTCGCCGAGGGCTACGCCACCGCCGCCACGCTGCACGAGACCACCGGCCTGCCGGTGGTGGTGGCATTCGATGCCGGCAATCTGCGGCCGGTGGCCGAGGTCATCCACAAACGCTACCGCACGGCGCGGATTCTCGTCTGCGCCGACGACGACTTCGCCACCCGCGGCAACCCCGGCCGCAGCGCCGCTGAAGCCGCCGCGCTCGCGGTCGGCGGCCACTGGATCACTCCGGTATTCGAGGCCGACCCGGTGCGCGCCGACATCGCCGCCGCCAGCATCGACTTCGCCGCCGACGACTACAAGCAGCACGTCGAGCGCGTGCGCGCCGGGCGCAAGAAGCTCACCGACTTCAACGATCTGCAACAGTGGGCGCAGGGCGGCCCGCACCTGGTCAAGGCACAGATCGAGGCTAGGCTCGACACGCTGGGCTGGCGCGCGGCGTCGCCCGCGCGGGCGGTCAGCCCCGAGGGGGCGGGGGGAAAGCCGCTTCAGCCGATTACCTCACCGCAGGAGCTGTTCGAGCGCTTTGCGCTCGTCTACGGACACAACAAATCGCTGTTCGATTTTCAGGAGCGCATGCTGCTCTCGATCGAGGACATGAAAAACGCCTGCAGCGGCCGCGAGATCTGGCGCGCCTGGGCGGAATCGTCCGAGAAGAAAATCGTGCGCATCGAGAATGTCGGCTTTGACCCAGGCGGCACCGATCCGGCCATCACCTGCAATCTCTGGGGCGGCTGGCCGATGCAACCCGCCGAGGGCTCCTGCATCCGCCTGCTCGAACTGCTGGAATATCTGTGCTCGAACGAACAGAACCACAAGGATCTGAACGGCTGGATTCTCAAGTGGCTCGCCTATCCGTTGCAGCACCCGGGCGCGAAGATGAAAACCGCGCTCGTGGTCCATGGCCCGCAGCGCGTCGGCAAGAACTTCTTTTTCGAGTCGATCATGCAGATCTACGGCCAGTACGGCCAGGTGATCGACCAGGATGCGCTCGAGGACAAATACAACGACTGCTTTTCGCGCAAGCTGTTCCTGATCGCCGACGAGGTCATAGCGCGGAAAGAACTGTACTACGTCAAGAACAAGCTCAAGGGCATGATCACCGGCCGGCGCATCCGCATCAATCCAAAAAACGTCAAGAGCTACTGGGAAACCAACCATTGCAATCTGGTTTTTCTGTCGAACGAGACCCAGCCGCTGGTGCTGGAACGCGACGACGGCCGCCATGTGGTCCTCTGGACCCCGCCCAAACTGTCGCTCGATTTCTACAAGAGCGTCGAGAAGGAAGTCGACGACGGCGGCATCCCGGCGCTGTATCACTACCTTCTGAACCTCGACCTCGGTGACTTCAACGAATATACCCCGCCGCCGATGACCGCCGCCAAGCGCGATCTCATGGACCTGTCGATGGATTCCGAGGAGCGCTTCTGGCTCGACTGGACCAGAGAAAAAATCGAGCACGTGCCGCTGGTGCCGACCAAGACCACGCTGCTCTATGGCTTCTATCGCGAATACTCCGGGCGCGCCGGCTATTCCCATCATGCGCCAGAGACCCGCTTCCTGGCGCACGTCGCCAAACGCACCGACGCACGCAAAGCCGTGCGCCGCTACCTGAACGGCAGCGGAGCCAGGCAGGCGACGTTTATTTTTCCGCCCGGCGTGGATCAGCCGGTCGAAGCGAGCGAACCGCAATGGCTCGGCGATTGTGTCGAGAAATTCACCGCCGGCGTCGCGCTGTGGCGCGATGAGATGCAGGCCGGGTAGCTGTGAAAGGTTGTGAAAGGTTGTGAATGGTTGTGAAGGGTACTGTGAAGGGTTAACGCATTGATTTTTAATGAATGTTAAGGCTGTGAAGGGTCTAACGCGCGCGCACACATGAGAGCCGACACCATATATATGTCCCAAAACATGCATACGCGCGTACGCGCGCGCACCCATCACACGTTTCACACCCTTAACAAGAAAAAAGAAACAACAACTTACGACCGATCCACCCTTAACAACATCCTTCACAACCCTTCACAAACCAGAAACGGGATCGATTCATGCCGGAATTGATCACCCAATCCGAGTTCGCACAACGCCAAGGCTGGTGGCCGAGCTATGTCACCAAGCTCAAACAGGCCGACCGGCTGGTGCTGGTCGATGGCAAGGTCAATGTCGAGGCCTCGCTCAAGCGCATCAAGGAGACCGAGGACCCGAACCGCGACGACGTGCGCGCCCGCCACGCCGCCTCCCGGCGGAACGGGGCCGATGGGCCGGCCATGCCGGAGGATCACGAGGCGAAAAAGGTCTCGCGCGGCTTCAACGCCGCCCGCGCCGAGAAGGAGCACTACCTGGCGCAGACAGCCAAGCTCGAATACGAGCGCGCCATCGGCCAGGTGGTGGACACGGCCACGGTGCGCAACGCCGGCGCCCAGGCCGGCGCGGCGCTGCGGGCGGTGCTGGAAAACCTGCCGGACCAGCTTGCGCCGCTGCTGGCGCCGATCACGGACGAGGACGAGGTGCGGCGGCTGCTGGACGACCACATCGAACTGGTGCTCACGCAACTGGCCGACAAATTCACGGCGGTGGGGCAGGGATCGGGAGATAAAACGGCATGAACAAATGTTTTATCGGAGATTGCCGCGACGTGATGCGCGAACTCATTCAGGGGGGGGGTTAAGGTGCAATGCATCGTCACTAGCCCGCCTTATTGGGGCTTGCGCGATTACGGCGTAGCCGGCCAACTCGGCCTCGAAGTCACGCCGCAGGAATACATCGCGCGCATGACAGAAGTGTTCCGCCTGGCGCGTGATCTGCTGGCCGAGGATGGCACGCTATGGCTGAATCTTGGCGATAGCTACGCCGGTAGCGGTCGCGGCGGATACGTTAGCGATACCTCGGGACTGCAAGGCGGGACTGAAACGCAAGAACAATCGCGTGCCGCACGAGGATCACAGCTTGCGGCGGGGATGCATGAAAGCGCACGCCAAGCCGGCGCGGTCGGGCGTGCTTGGGTGCCACCGCCGATCGGACTAAAGCAGAAAGATCTTTGCGGCATTCCCTGGCGTGTCGCCTTCGCATTGCAGGCCGACGGCTGGTATCTGCGACAAGATATCATCTGGCACAAACCGAACCCGATGCCGGAGAGCGTGACCGACCGCTGTACGAAGGCACACGAATACCTGTTTCTTCTGAGCAAGAGCGAGCGGTACTACTGGAACACGGAGGCGATGAAGGAACCGGCGGCACCTGCCTCGATAGAGCGATGGACTCAGGACATAGAGGGGCAGCGCGGAAGCGACAGGGTGCCCGGTAAGACGAATGGCACCATGAAGGCGGTAGGTGGTCCACATGGCAAGGGCGGGAAGAACGCATTTCGTGGGCAGGGTCATTTTCGGGAAGGCGAATCCGGGCCAGCAAACAGAGAAGGGCGCAATATGCATGATGTTGGCGCAGGAGAAAGCCGCAATAAGCGCAGCGTCTGGACCGTCGCTACTGAAGCCTACCGCGGTGCGCATTTCGCCGTCTTCCCCAAAGCCCTGATCGAGCCCTGCATCCTGGCCGGTTCACGCGTCGGCGACATCATATTCGATCCATTTTTCGGCAGCGGCACCACCGGTGAAGTCGCCCAGCGCCTCGGCCGGCAGTGGATCGGCGCGGAACTGAACCCGGCCTATGAACCGCTACAAAAGCGGCGCACGGCGCAGACGGGAATGCCGCTGTGAACCCATCCCCCACCTTCCTCCCGCCCCAGCCCGTCATCCCCAACGGCCGCGCGCTGTATTTCGCCGCGCTGGCCCACGCCTGCCGGCCGCAGAAGCGGCTGACGGTGAGCCAGTGGGCCGACAGGCACCGCAAGCTCACGTCCAAAGCCTCTAGCGAGACGGGGCCGTGGAAAACCGAGCGCGTGCCGTATCTGCGTGAGATCATGGACTGCCTGTCGGCGCGCTCGCCGGTGCGCTCGGTGAGCATCATGAAATCGGCGCAGGTCGGCGGCACCGAGATCGCGCTCAACTGGGCCGGCTACATCGCCGATCACTGCCCGGCGCCGACGCTGATCGTGGTGCCGACGCTCGAGGTGCGCAAGCGCTGGGTGCGCCAGCGCCTCGACCCGATGCTGACCGAGACCCCGGCGCTGGCGGCGAAGTTCAATGCCAAGCGCAAGCGCGATGGCGGCAACGCCGAGGACATGAAGGACTTCGAGGGCGGGCTGTTCATCATCGCCGGCGCCAACTCGCCGGCCTCGCTCGCCTCGATGCCGATCAAGTTCGTCATCAACGACGAGATCGACCGCTTTCCGTGGGAGGCCGGCGCCGAGGGCGACCCGCTCGGCCTGATCCGCAAACGTCAGCAGAATTTCTCGCGCCGCAAGGAACTCAACATCTCGACGCCGACGGTCAAGGACGCCTCGCGCATCGAGGAGCTGTTTCTCGCCGGCGACCAGCGCTACTACCACGTACCGTGCCCGCACTGCGGCGAATTTCAGCCGCTGAAAAAGGACAACCTCGTCTGGACCAAGCACCCGGAGACCAGGGAGATCACGCACATCGCCTACGCCTGCGCCCACTGCGGCACCGAGATCGACGAGCACCACAAGCCGCAGATGCTCGCCGTCGGCCGCTGGGTGCCGACGCACCCGGAGCGCAAGGAGCGCAGCTACCACATCAACGGCCTGTACGCGCCGCTCGGCCTCGGCCTGCGCTGGGCCGAGCTCGCGCGCGAGTGGCTGACGGCGCAGGACGACAAGGCCAAGCTCAAGCGCTTCATCAACACCGACCTCGGCGAGGTCTGGGAGGACCGCACCAGCGATCTGCCCTGGCAGGGCATCATGGCGCGCGCCGAGCCGTACCAGCTGCGCGAGATCCCGCGCGGCTGCCTCGTCATCACCGGCGGCGTCGATACCCACCCCGACCGGCTCGAGGTGCAGCTCGTGGGCCACGGCCGCCACGGCCAGACCTGGACCGTCGACTGGCTCGTGTTCCCCGGCGATCCGACCCGCGCCGAGGTCTGGGACAAACTCACCGAGTACCTCAACCGCCCGCTCGTCAACGGCTGCGGCCGCGAGCTGCGCGTCGAGGCCACGCTCATCGACACCGGCGGCCACAACACCCACGACGTCTACAACTACGTGCGCACGCGCGCCGCGCGCCGGCTCATGGCGGGGCAGGGCGCGAACACGCCGGGCAAGCCGATCCTGAGCGCGCGCCCCAAGCCGCAGGACGTCAACTGGAAGGGCAAGATCATCAAGCGCGGCGTCATGCTCTGGAGCGTCGGCACCGACACCGCCAAGGCCGCGCTGTTCGCGCGCCTGCGCGGCGACAGCGAATCCGAGCCGAGCGCCTGGCGCGTGCACACCTCGAACGCGCTGCCCGAGGATTACTACAAGCAGCTCACCGCCGAGGCCTTCGACCCCGAGCACAACCGCTGGGTCAAGCGCCGCGGCCGGCGCAACGAGGCGCTCGACACATGGGTCTACGCCGTCGCCGCCTCGCAGCACCCGGAGATCCGTGTGCACGCCATGCGCGCCAGCGACTGGACACGCCTCGAGCAGATGCTCGAACCGCCCGGTTCCGCCCCCGCCGCGGCCGGCGAAGCGCCCGCGCCCGGAGCGCCGCCTACGGCAGCGCCGCCGGAACCGTTGGCGGCATCGAAGTGGCTACAGATTTCTGGAGGTTTTGTTAACAGGTGGCGTAAATAATTTCACACCTAAAGGAGAACAGAGGATGAAGATGGACTGGTTTGGATTTTGGATATTTCTGGCCGTGTTCGTTGCCTGCGACCATTGGATTTTCGCTCAGGGGTACGACTCGTTTCTCCAGAACCACAAGACGGCCGAAGAGAAGGAATTGCAACGGCTGAAGATTGAAGGACTGAGGCGCAAGGTGGAAGCCTCTAACGACAAGGTGAGACGCGCGCGATGAAGAAGCAGAGCAACCCGCCGCCACCAAGCGGCATAACGAGGCCACCACCGCCACCGGCACCGCCCCGGGTTAGCGCGTCGAACTCGACCGACTTGTTGTGCACCATCGAAGCCGCCGGGCGCGACCTGCTTGAGTGGGATCGTAAGTACCCGAAGGGCACGATTTACAACAGCAGCCAGCACACGGCTTGCGAGAACGAGCTGACGGCACTCATTGAACGCTTTCGAGAGCTGCTGGCGCATAACAGAGATTCATAAGCACGCAGGCAACTATAGGACGAACGGTATGACAGAAACAGCAGTCATGGCGGTTATTCACAGGGATTCCGTGTGCGAGGCGTTCGAGCGCTGGGCGCGCTGGCGTGAGGGCGCGCGCTATCACGGCAACGGCGGCGGGGGCGGCGGCATACTCGGGCGGCTGCGGCGCGGCAGCGGCTCGCGCGTGTGCCCCACCTGCAAGGGCGCCGGGCGCATGCCCGGGCACCTGGTCGGGTCGAGCTACGAGTTCATCAACGTGCCGTGCCCGCAGTGCGACGGCGCGAAGAAAGTCGCGGGCGATCTCGATCCGGCCCAGCGCCAGAAAGAAATCGACTGCGTGTTCTGCCGCGACCCATACAGCGGCCGCGCCACCGGCGAACTGCCCGACGGCCGCAGCTGCCACAAGTGCCACGGCGGCAAGCGCCTCGTGGTGCTGCTCAAGGTGCACCCGGCGACGATCAAGGGCACGCGCTATCTCGGCCCCGACGGCGAACCGGACCCGGTGTCGGCGCTGATTGAGCGCACCATCGAGGCATGGAAAGACCATAACGAAACCTACTGGCTCGCGCGCGTGGTGATCGAGGAATACACCCGCAACGGCACCCAGGAGATGAAGGCCATGCGCCTGCGCGTGTCGCAGGCGTGGTTTTCCAAGAATCTGAAAGCAGCGCACCGGCGTATGACCGAGATGCTTGGCCATGGCTGACATCGCCGACCGCGCCAACGACCGCGCCGAGTTCTTTCTCGAGCAGGCGCAGCGCCAGCGCCGCGAGACCGCCGCCGCAATCCCGGCCACCGGCTTCTGCCTCGCCTGCGGGGCACCTCTACCCGCCGGCCGCTGGTGCAACGCCGCCTGCCGCGACGAGTGGCAGGCCGACCAAAAACACCGCGAAAAATAATTCGCATTTTTAATTTGCAGGGATTGACTGGACGTTATAAAAATGCATAATAATTTCTATGCTGGTCGTGGTGTCGCTGCAAGACACCGAGGACCAATTCAAATCAACCCGCCACCCGGCGGGTTTTTTTATTTTCGGATTTCACCATGCAGACCGGTCATGTGAAGTGGTTCAACGCCGCCAAGGGCTTCGGCTTCATCACCCCCGACGACGGCAGCTCGGACGTGTTCGTGCACCACAGCGCCATCGACATCAAGGGCTACCGCACCCTCAACGAGGGCGACGCCGTCGAGTTCGAGGCCACCAAGGGCCCGAAGGGCCTGGCGGCCACGCGCGTGCGCCCGGCGCGCGGCGACTGATCGCGCCGGCGCGATGCAGATCAGCGTCCGCCACGACATCCGGGAACTGACCGAGAAGGTGACGCGCGCACAGCGCGAAATCATCCCGGCGGCCACGGTCAGCGCACTTAACCGCACCGCCGACCAGACGCGCACCATCGCCGTGCGCGCGATCGCCGAACAAACCGGGCTGCAGCAGAAGGTTGTGCGCCTCGCCGTACTGGTGCAGACGCGCGCGCGCCGGCAGTCGCTGACGGCTATCATCGAGGCGACGCGCAAGGGCGTAAACCTGGTCGAATTTCTGCCGGCCGGCCAGCGTCGGTCGGGCGCGTTCCGCCGTCAGGCCGGCATCACCGCCAACGTCTGGGGCAAATCGCGCACCTTCAAGGGCACGTTCCTGGTCACCGGCAAGAGTAGCGGCAAGGTCATCGCCGTCACGCGCCGGCCGGGCGCGCGCCGCCAGGGCCGCGTTTGGCAGAGCGGCTGGTCCAAAACCATTTACGGGCCGAGCATCCCCAAGACCTTCGCGCGCGAGATCATCCGCCATGCCATGGAAAAAACCATCGGCGAGAAGTTCCCGGCCAATTTCGAACACGAACTGCAATACCGCCTGTCGCGCCTGTAGCGCGCCGGGCGCAGGCGTTTCACTCCTCCTTGTGGAAGATTGCCGCCCGGGTTTCCCCGGGCGGATTTTTTTGGGGCCCATGTGAATCAATTCGACAGCGCCAACTACCTGACGATCGAGCCGACCGAACTCATCGTCGGCGACCGCTGGCTGTGGAAGCGCACCGACCTCGGCAGCGATTACCCGCCGGCGTCGTATTCGCTCAAATACAGCCTGCGGCTCGCGGGCGCGACCGCCACCGAGATCGAGATTACCGCGAACGAATCCGGCAGCGATTACCTGATCGAAGTCGCGAGCACCACCACCGCCGGCTATACCGCCGGCACCTACATCTGGCAGGCCTACATCACCCGCACCAGCGATTCGGAGCGGGTCATGATCGCCAGCGGCGTGGTCGATGTCATCGCCAACCGCGACGCCTCGACCTCCGATCCGCGCAGCCACGCGCGCAAAGTTCTCGACGCCATCGAAGCCGTGATCGAGGGCCGCGCCAGCAAGGACCAGGAGGAATACACAATCAAGGACCGCAGCCTCAAGCGCACGCCGCTCTCCGATCTGCTGACGCTGCGTAACAAATATCGCGCCGAGGTGGACGCCGAAGAGCGCGCCGCCAACGGCCAGGGCAGCCGCAAGCTGCTGTACCGGTTCTGAGCATGCAACACCTGTGCCGTTTTGGGTATTGGATCGGCAAAACATTCGACCTCAATGACCTGTTCGTGTTCGGCGGCATCGGCATGGCCTGCATCGGCCTGGGGCAGATGTATGCGCCGCTCGCCTGGCTCGCCGCCGGCGCGGCGCTGTTCTGGCTCGGCGTGCGTAAGTCCTGATGGGCATCATCCAGCGCCTGTCCACACCGCCGCGCGCGGCGCGGCGCAGCACCGGCTTTGCCGCGGCGGACGTGTCGCGCCTGACGGCGAGCCTGGCGACCCAAAGCGAATTCATCAACAACACCCTGCGCTACCAGCTGCGCACGCTGCGCGCGCGCTCGCGCCAGCTGTGCCGCAACAACGCCTACGGCAAGCGCTTCGCGCAGATGGTGGTGGACAATCTTTGCGGCCCGAGCCCGTTCATCCTGCAGGCCAAGGTCAAGACCAAGCGCGGCAAGCTCGACGACATGGCCAATGTGCGCATCGAGGCGGGCTGGAAGTCGTGGTCGCGCAAGGGCGAGGCCGACATCACCGGCCTGTGGAGCCTCAATGCCCTGTGGCGCTTGATCGCGCGCATCTGGGCGGTCGATGGCGAGGTCCTGATCCGCAAATACCGGGGCCCGGAATACGGCCAGCACGGCTACCGGTTGCAGATCATCGACAGTGACCGGCTGGACGAACTCAAAAATGCCACGCTGCCCAACGGCGGCGCGATCTACATGGGCATCGAGATGGACGCCGTGCAGCGGCCGGTGGCCTACCACCTGCTCAAGCGCAAACCGGTGCAATGGAGCACCAACACCTACTCGCGCGAGAGCGAGCGCGTGCCGGCCGACGAAATCCTTCATCTGTACCTGCCGGAAATGGCGGACCAGGGCCGCGGCGTGCCGTGGATGTATGCCGCCATGATGGAGCTGGTGCATCTCGGCGCCTTCGAGGAAGCGGCGGTCATCGCCGCACGCGTCGGCGCCTCGCAGATGGGCGTCATCCAGTCGCCCGACGGCGGCAGCCAGATGGTCGGCGACAGCACCGACACGAACAACAATCCGCAAATCGAAGCCGAGCCGGGCACGTTTCCGATGTTGCCGCCCGGCTATTCGATGGAGAGCTGGAACCCGAAATACCCGGACGCGGCCGTGGGGCCGTTCCTGAAGTCGTGCCTGCGCGGCATTGCCGCCGGCCTGGGCGTGGCCTATCACAACCTCGCCAACGATCTGGAATCGGTGAATTTTTCCAGCGGCCGCATCGGCGAGCAGGACGAGCGCGATATGTGGATGTCGCTGCAGAGCTTCAAGATCGAGCACCTGATCCAGCCGGTCTACGAGGACTGGCTCGGCATGCAGATCCTGCTCGGCAAGCTGCCGTTCGAATACGGCGACCAGCGCTATTACGACGTGCGCTTCCAGGGCCGGCGCTGGACGCCGATCGATCCGCAGAAGGAAATCAGCGCCAACATCGACGCCATCAACGCGCGTCTCAAGAGCCGCACGCGCGTGGTCGCCGAGCTGGGCGAGGACTTCGAGGATGTGGTCGCCGAGTTGGCGATGGAGGAAGCGCTGCTAAAGGAAAAGAATCTCACACCGGCCCCGGCACAACCGGCCGCGCCGGCCCAACCGAACAACGGAGGAAACGATGGCGAAGCCGAAGGTGAAACCGAAACCGCTTGATCCGGCGACGTTCCGTGCCCTGAGCGCGGACGACCAGATCCGTGCCCTGCGCGGGCAGAAAGTCGAGCGCCTGTTCACCGTCGAGCGCGACGGCATGGACGTGGAAAAGCGCACCGCCTGGCTCAGCATCGCCAGCGAAGAGCCCTACGAACGCTGGTGGGGCGTGGAAGTGCTGGATCTGGGCAAGGGATCGATCCGCGACAAGCGGCTGCGGTCCGGGGCCCCGTTACTCGTAGGTCACGACGCTGCCGATCAGGTCGGCGTGGTGGAGGATTTCGATGTCGCCTCCGACCGGAAACTTCGGATACTGGCGCGTTTCGGCAAGAGCGCGCGGGCCGAGGAAGTATGGCAGGACGTGCTCGACGGAATCCGCCGCAATACGTCCGTGGGCTATGTGATTCACGACATGGTGCTGGAGCAGCAAAACGAAGGACAGAACACCTATCGCGTCACCGACTGGGAGCCCTATGAGGGATCGCTTGTCGCCGTGCCCGCCGACCCCACGGTCGGGGTCGGGCGCGACGACGACCAGGACGAGGACGCGCCCAAACAAATTCCGAAATCCAAAATCGAGGTAAAGACAATGACCGACGAAGAAAAGAAGGCGCTGGCCGACAAGGCCACCGCCGAAGCACAGGCTCGCAACCAGGCGCGCGTCAGCGCGCTGTTCGCCGCGGGCGACACGTTCCCGCACAACGGCGGCCCGGAACTGGCGCGTGAACTGATCAACGATCCGAATGCCACCGTGGAGCAGTTCAACGCCCGCATGCTGGAAAAAATGCGTGGTGCACAGAAGCCGACGGCCACCGCCGCGCCCGGCGGCGAGCAGCGCCTGATGTATGGCGAAGGCCCGCGCCAGATGATCCTGCGCGGCCGGCAGCTGCGTTCCTTCACTAAGCCGATCCACTTCACCGACGGCAGCAGAATGGAGCCGGAGGAAGCGGCCTATCGTTCCAGTCAGTGGCTGCTCGCCGCCATCGGCCAGAATGAGCGCGCGCGCCGCTGGTGCCGTGATCACGGTCTCGATGTCGAACAGCGCGTCATGACCGAAAGCACCAGCAGCACCGGCGGCTATATCGCCATGCCCACCGAAATGGAGCAGTCCGTCATCGACCTGCGCGAGCAGTACGGCCTGGCGCGGCGTCTGGCGCGCCGCCGCCCGATGGGTAGCGACACCAAATCGGTGCCCAAGCGTACCGGCGGCGTCACTGCTTATTTCATCGAGGAAGACAATTCTGGCGTAACGGCCGCCGACAAGTCTTGGGGCAACGTGAACTTTGCCGTAAAGACGCTGGCGGCGCTCAGTATCATGAGCAAGAAGCTCGAAGAAGATTCCGCCATCGATAGCGTGGATGACTTGGTGCAGGAACAAGCCTATGCGTTCGCCACCAAGGAGGACCAGTGCTGGCTCATTGGCGATGGCACTTCGACCTACGGCGGCATGACCGGTTTGATCACGTTGATGGAGGCCACTGCGTATTTGTCGCGTTATACCACTGCCTCGGGACATGACACCTTTGGCGAAATCGACACCACCGATCTGACCGGTTGCATGGGCAGTTTGGCCGATTTCGCCGGCCTCAATCCATCATGGGTTTGTTCCAAGCTGTTCAATGCCATGGTATTCGATCGCGTCAAGGCCGCTGGCGGTGGCAACACCATAAGCGATCTTCAAAGTCGCACGCGCCAAAACTTCCTGGGCGATGACGTATATACCTCCACGGCCATGCCGAAAGGCGCGAGCACGGATTACACAAGTAAGGTGATGGCGTTATACGGCGATTTCTCGCAGTCCTCCAGCTTCGGCGACCGCCGCGGCATCATGGTGGAAGTCCTGCGCGAACGCTATGCCGAGAAGCTCCAGCTCGGCGTACTGTCACACGAGCGTTTTCATGTCATTAACCATGACCTTGGCAGCACCACCGATGCAGGTCCGGTTGCAGCGCTCTACGGCAACACCTAATCCGAGTTAAACATTCAACCTGATCGAAGCGCGCGGCCTTGGCGGCCGCGCGCTTTCGTTCGCACGCGAGGACAGAACATGGAAATCAACAGAAATCTGCATGAAAACATGAAGGCCAAACTGGCCCTGGCGCCGGTCGCGCTCGGCGCCACCGGCACCAATGCCGGGCGCATCATCGACCGCAAGGGCTATGGCGGCGTCGAGTTCCTGCTCGATTACGGCGCCATCACCACCACCGGCACCGTGGTCACGGCGCTGCTGAAGGAGGGCGATGTCACCGGCACGCTCACCTCGGTGGCCGATGCCGACCTGATCGGCACTGAGGCGCTCGCCGGCCTTGCCGCCTCCACCGACCGCACCTCGGGCAGCGGCAAGCTCGTGACCAAGCGCCTCGGCTACAAGGGCAGCAAGCGCTATGTGCAGCTGAGCATGAACGGCACCGGCACCACTTCCGCCGGCATCGTCGCCGCCAGCGCCGTGCTGTACAACCCCGAGGCCGCGCCGGTCAGCAACCCGTAACACACGCAACGCAAACCACGCAGCTAGGGTAGCCCCCGAAAAGCCGGTCCCCTGCCGGCCTGTTGCGTGGCGTTTTTGTCAGGGTCATTGA
>Ga0153916_10001232_pt1 | contig 18189 bp, 21 predicted proteins | sample Opewatmetagenome_FD_109642 | JGI IMG/M metagenome (GOLD analysis project Ga0153916, IMG submission 109642) | Freshwater wetland microbial communities from Ohio, USA - Open water 3 Core 3 Depth 4 metaG | ecosystem: Environmental > Aquatic > Freshwater > Wetlands | place: USA: Ohio, Lake Erie... | reverse complement strand
TAAGGGCGTGGAAATGGTCATGCCGGGCGATAACATTAAAATGACAATAAAACTGATTTACCCGGTAGCTCTGGAACAGGGGCTTCGTTTTGCTATTCGAGAAGGAGGCAAGACAGTTGGAGCCGGAGTCATCGGTAAAATCATCGAGTAACTATGGCCAAGAAAGGTGAATCGCGTGGTGTCATTCAGCTGGCATGCTCTCAGTGCCAGGAGAGAACTTATACCACCGATAAAAATAAGAAAAATGACCCACAGCGGTTGGAGCTGAAGAAATATTGCCCGCGGTGCCGCACGCATACGCTCCATCGGGAGACTAAGTAATCCTTGTTCAATAAAAGTCAGCCTCAAGTTATTGCCAAGAAAAGGTCTCGTTTTGCCTTCATTACCGACATTTTTGCTGAACTAAGGAAGGTAACCTGGCCATCGAGGCGGGATACCGTTCGTCTGACCATCATAGTTATTATGTTATGTGTGGCGGTAGGGATCTTTTTAGGTTTACTTGACTTAGGTTTTTCCGAGTTGATAGCCAGGTTGTTTTTGCGTGGGGGTTAGACTGTGAAGAATGGCGATAAGCACTGGTATATAGTGCATACCTACTCTGGCTATGAGGAACGTGTCCAGAAGGCTCTAGAACAGCGAATTAAGTTCATGGATGCCGAGGGCAAGATATTTAAAATAGAAATACCCAAAGAGGAAGAGATCGAAATCAGGGGTGGACAGCGGCGCACCGTAGCCAAGAAGGTCTTCCCCGGTTACGTTTTGGTGCAGATGCTAATGGATGATGATAGTTGGAATGTGGTGCGCAATACACCTGGTATAACCGGCTTTGTGGGTAGCGGTAACAAACCTACACCTCTATCGGAAGCAGAGGTAGATGCTATCTTAAAGAGGGCTGAAGGTTCGCCGCAGGTAAAAGTAGGATTTAGAAAGGGTGAGAACGTCAGAGTGGTTGACGGCCCTTTCACCGATTTCGTGGGTCAGGTTGACGAAATAAATGTGGCTAAGGGTAAGGTAAAGGTGCTTCTGACTTTATTCGGGCGAGAGACGTCCGTGGAACTCGACTTTTTACAGGTACAGAGGTTGTAAATGGCTAAAAAAGTTAAGGCTATAATTAAGCTTCAGATTGAGGCTGGTAAGGCTACACCGGCGCCGCCGGTCGGCCCGGCGCTGGGTCAGCACGGCGTCAACATCATGGCTTTCTGTAAGGACTATAATGCACAAACTAGCTCCCAGGCGGGGTCTATTATACCTGTGGAGATAACTGTCTATGAAGACAGGTCGTTTACCTTTATCACTAAAACGCCGCCGGCTTCTGACCTGTTGAAGAAAGCCTTAAGCCTGGAAAAAGGCAGCAGCACTCCGGGACAGCAGAAAGTGGGCACAATACCTCGTGAGAAGGTAAACGAAATCGCCCGAATTAAAATGAGAGACCTGAATGCTTTAAACCTGGAAGAGGCTGCGCGTATTATCGAGGGCACGGCTCGTAGTATGGGAATCGACGTGGAGTAAGTCATGACATATAGAGGGAAAAAGTATAAAGAAGCAACTAAGCTGCTGGATAAAGAGACTGCATACGCGCCTGGTGAGGCGGTGGAACTGGCTAAAAAAGCGGCCTTTGCCGGCTTCGACGAGACCGTCGAGCTTCATCTGAGGATGGGAGTCGACCCCAGAAGCGCCGACCAGCAGGTAAGAGGCATAGCTCTTCTACCTAACGGACTGGGGAAAAAAGTCAGGATTGCCGTCTTCGCTCAAGGTGAAGGCGCCAGGACCGCCGAAGCCGCCGGCGCTGACCATGTGGGCGGTGATGACCTGGTTAAGAAAATTGAAGACGGCTGGCTTGATTTCGACGTAAGTATAGCTACTCCCGACATGATGGGAAAGGTGGGGAAACTGGGTAAGATACTAGGCCGTAAAGGTTTGATGCCTAATCCCAAGTCTGGTACGGTGGTGGCCGCTGAAGACCTGGGTAGAGCTATTGCCGAGGCCAGAAAAGGCCGGGTGGAATTCAGGCTGGACAGGACGGCGATTATACATGTGCCTATTGGGAAAGTCAGCTTCAATGCGGCTCAGCTTCTGGAGAATTTGACAGCGCTGGTGGAGGCTATAAACAGGGCTAAGCCGGGTGGAGCCAAAGGCCAATATATTAAGAGTGCTTTCTTAAAAACCACCATGGGGCCGGGCATCAGGCTTGACTTAAGGCCCCTGATGTCGTAAGCTGTATTTCGAGTTCTTTATAAATTGAATATGTACCATCGATAGTACCCATGACAGCAGGTGCTGTGAAGCTTAATAATCTGCCTGCCGAGGTAACTTAATTTTACGGATTATATTAATCCGGTTTAAGGTCCTTGTGTCATGGCAAGGACTTTTTTATTTTACAGGAGTGTGAGACATGCTGAAACAAAAAAAAGAACAAATGATAGATGAGCTGGCCAAGAGCCTGTCTCGCTGCACCATTGCCATAGCCACCGATTATCGCGGTTTGACGGCAAAAGAGATGGTGCAGTTGCGCAGGCGTCTGACCACCATGGGCATAGATTACAAGGTGATAAAAAATACTCTTACCAGATTTGCCGCCGATAAAGCCGATAAGAAGCAGTTGGATCCGCTGCTTACCGGGCCGGTAGCCATAGCCTTTGGTTATGACGACGTGTTGAAGCCGGCCCAGGCTTTGCGAGAGCATATCCGAACTACGGGCTCGGTGCTGCAGATCAAGGGTGGCATTCTCGGGGATAAACTGCTAACTGCCGAGGACGTAGCTAATTTAGCTACCATGCCCTCAAGAGAGGTCTTGATTGCCAGGCTGATGGGACAATTACAGGCTCCGCTACAATCTTTACATAATGTATTGAGTGCACCTCTACGGGGCTTTATGACCGTAATACAAGCCAGGGCTAAACAACTTGAAGGAGGCTAAAATGCCAGAAGAAAAAGTCGAATCTGAACAACCAAAGGTCGAGGAAGAACCTAAGGCTAAAAAAACTAAGGTTAAGGAGGCTTCATCAGGAGCTAAAGCCATGACAAAAGAAGACATTTTATCTGCGGTAAAAAATATGACGGTAATAGAACTGGCCGAACTGGTAAAGGCCTTGGAAGAAGAGTTTGGGGTATCAGCGGCACCGGTAGCGATGGCAGCAGTCGGTGGAGCACCGTCAGCAGCAGCGGCAGCACCCGAAGAGGAAAAAACGGAGTTCACCGTAATACTCAAGGAAATCGGTGAGAATAAAATTAACGTGATTAAGGCCGTGCGTGAAGTGACTACTCTGGGCCTCAAGGAAGCTAAGGACTTGGTAGAAGGCGCGCCGAAACCGGTCAAAGAGGGCATTAATAAAGACGAAGCTGCTACGATTAAGAAGAAGCTCGAAGAGGCCGGCGCCAAGGTAGAGGTTAAATAGCCATACCAGATAATCTTTTCAACTGTGACAATCTCTAGTCTTTAACTTTACGATATACAGGCGATTAGCTCGCTGTAGGTGAGATTAACCTCCAGCGGGCTTTTCATTGCCCCCGACATGATGTAAGATTAATTTCTAGATGAAATAAACGGAGGGACTAGTATGGCTGAAGCGAAATTTTATAGAGTGTCGGCTACGATAATATCTCAGCAGGGGACATGTGAGGCCGGCCACAAGGTCGGTGACAAATTTATCATCTCAGATAAGACGCCGCCCGGCATGTGCGCCTGGGCGTTTTACACAATTTTTCCGTTTGCTTCGGCATTGCAGGTCGGCGGTTCTTTCCCATGGGAGAAGGACGAAGAAACAGCTATCGTTGCCTGTCCCAACCCGACCAACAACGTTGTCTATGAACTAAGGCGGCTGAGGGGCTAAGTTTTGAAAGTCGTTGGCGTGTTTTTGCTTGTCCTGGGTCTGATTGGCCTGCTGCTGAACTTGATATTCTGGCTGCCTGCTGGATTTAACCCGGTGGTAGCGGTGCCTATCTCGGTCGTCTGCCTGGCAGCCGTTTGGGGAGGAGGTTGGTTGTCACAGCCTCGGACAGGACTGATGACACAGTCGTCAGGGCAATACCAGCCGATACCGTCGCAGACCCGGTGGTCTCAGATGACTGGAGCTAACTGCCCCAAATGCAACTCCGAGATAACGCCTGGCCAACAGTTCTGCGGTAGCTGCGGTTCCAGTCTGGTCTCCTATTGTGCTAGGTGCGGTAATGCTATCAGCGAGCCGTCCCGGTTTTGCGGCAGATGCGGCACTAGGTTAAGCTGAAGCGGAGTCAATATCATGGCTGTCGGGATCCTATATCAGGACGGACTCAAGGAATACGATTTTGGCCCGGGACATCCATTTCGCGGCAGGCGCGTTAAGGTATTCATTGAGTTTCTGAAACAGCACATCGCCCAGGACGAAAATTATAGAATTTTGCAGGCCGCGGCAGCAACTGAAGACGATTTGCTCCTGATTTGTCGCCAGGACTACATCGACTTCACAGCCGAGTATTTCAGGACTGCCCATCTGGGCTTAACCTATCCTCAGGCCGACCTGTTTTTCGAATATCATAGCATGGACAATATGCCTGTCGGCAGGCCGGGGAAGCTGGAGGAGGCGGCCAGACTAGTAATCGGGCAGGCGAAGATGGCCTGCGACCTGGTCCAATCGGGCACATATAGTAAGACCATTTCAATCGGAGGTGGATTGCATCATGCCAAGCCTTCATACGGTGAAGGTTTTTGCCTGTATAATGATGTCGCTTTCTGTGGCCGCTATCTTTTGAAGAAATACAAGCTCGACCACATCCTGATTCTGGACACCGATGCCCATGCCGGCAATGGTACCGCGGAATATTTCTACGAGGAGCCAAAGGTATTATTTGTCGACCTGCACCAAGACCCTAGGACGCTCTATCCGGGTACCGGTTTTACTCATCAAATCGGTTCCGGAGACGGCAAAGGTTTTACGGTCAATATTCCCATGCCGGTCGGCGCCGGCGATGATTCTTACAGGCTGGTCTTCGAATCCATAATTGAACCTCTGGCCCGTGAGTTCGAACCACAGATTATAGTCCGGAACGGAGGCTCCGACCCACATTTCGATGACCAGCTGACTGAACTGGGGCTGACTATAAAGGGCTTTAGAATGATCGGCGAGAAAACGAGAGAGATAGCCGAAATTTGCGATGGCAAGACCGTCGATTTGATTGCCTCCGGCTATAACGAGAAGGTTCTGCCCTCTGCCTGGCTGGCTTTAATTACCGGACTGGCTGGCTTTGAGCTCGAAGTAGAGCAGTCGGAGCCTGTCTCCCAGCGTTTTATGTCCGAGACGGCACTGGCGGAGACGGGCAGGGTGATAAACGACGTTAAGAGCAACCTCAAGGATTACTGGGCCTGCCTGCGGTGAAAATTAACTGGAACACGGCTCTCGAACCTCAGTATTGTTTTATTAATCGGCTTATTTTATAATGGCGCGAAACGAGACACCATCCGAATACAATGGTAACCTGACTGATCTCTGTCTCCTTAGTATCACTGTAATTTAGTTCTGGTGGAGTATGCAGATTCTGAAAAGTAGCACGCTAGGGAAGATCCTGGTTGTGGCACTTACCATTTGTCTTCTGGTTACCGCTGTGCCGGTAAAATCTGCTTTTGCCAAGCCTGTTCCTAATCTAACGGTTGATGTCTGGATGGATAAGGGTGGCCAGGGCCAGGGCATGTCCGGCGGGCAATACAGCCTGGGTGAGATACCAACCATATACTGGACGGCTAGTATCGGGTGCCAGACGCGTCTCACCTTATCGGGTCCTGATGGGACGAGTTATTGGGAACAGCCGGCAATGTACGGGCCTGTTTGCCAGAAAACTCTGGGCGATGCCGAGCAGAGCGATATCGGCCAGTGGACTGTGACTCTCCAGGCGATGACCACCACGGGCGGCCTGACCGCATCGGACACAACGTCATTCACCGTTGTCGGACCCTCGGCTCCGCCTCCTGCACCGACACCAACACCAACTATCCCGTCGTCACCGCCTCCTACTTTGTCTCCGGCAACTACTCCATCTACCACACCGTCTACCACACCCGGGTCCTCTTCGGCACCGGCAACTTCCAGTCTGCGCACGGCCGCCACAATTCTGGAGGCTCTCAAGGCGTCAAAGATGGTAGAGGGAGCGCTACCCGGTTCCTTGACTCTGGATGCCAATAACGATGGCAGAGTTACCATTGACGATGCCCGACTTATACTGCAGTGGGCTATCGAAAACAAGGCACGATTGTCTCTGGAACAATACGTGGTAAAGATGGAGATGGCGGCGCCTAATACTTGGGACGTGCCGTATGAGCCGATAACCGGAGTCGCTACCCCGGAACAGGGAGCGGTCATTCAAACAGATGGCATGAAGCTTACTATTCCCCCGGGTGCTGTATCGGCAGATACCCAAATAATTGTAAAGGAATTGAAACAGCCACCACCATTTCTGTCCTACAAAACAGAGTATTCCACGAGCCCCTGGGTAATGGCCTTCGGCACTGTTTATGATTTCGGCCCCGAAGGATTGGAATTTCAACAGCCTGTTCAAATAATCCTGTCCTACGATGAAACCATGCTACCCCCTGGCTCAAGCGAGGAGAGTATAGTGCCTGTCTATTTCAATGGAGTAGATTGGATTTCGATGCCAGCCGGAGTAGACACTCAAAGAAACACTGTGAGCATACGCACCAGCAGTTTCCCCGGACAATTCATCGAATTTACTGCGTGGGGCTTAACGAAAGCGGCATTGGCAACAGGTTCTGCGATAGCTGTATGGTATTATGGTGGGGGTGGTGAAGCGGTTGTCTCGCAGTGGGCTAAAGACCCGGTTTACTATGGGAAAGCTGCAGAGTATGTTCGTCCCGGCGACTCTGTGGTAAGGCAGTTTGCGGAGAGAGTAATAGCTGAAACTGGTAAAAATAAATTTGAGTCATTCGGCAGCGAAGCGGAGCTTGCCGAAATCATGAAGAATCCCATGGCGGGGGAGAGGTTAATTAGATTCAACTTCGGGAGGAAAGCAATACTTGGCCCCAACTATACAAAATCAGACAGTTGGGCTAACGATTGGCTTCGGCCTGCCGATTACGCCGCCGGCGACCTGAAGGGTGATTGCAAGAATATAGCCAACTTCTACTGCAGCGTGCTGCGGAACCTGGAGATGAATGCCAAGTGTGTTGACGGCTACATGAACGGCGGGAGGCATGTCTGGGTGGAAGTGGAAATTGATGGTAAGGCTTACTATTTGGGCGAGTCTGGCGAATTAGCGCCGCTTGAGGATAGTGTTAAAAAATTGAAGTTAACCAGGCCTAAAGGTGTAGAAGGGCAGGGTTTCATGTGGGACGAAAACGGGCAGGTGCCATATAAGGAGAACTGGTGGGAAAAGGGTAAGGACTGGCATTTCAATTTCACCTGTGAAGATTGCGAGCGATTCCATCAAGAACGGCCTTATTACAGGCAGTCAGGCTCTAATTTGTGCTCATCACCTGAATACGTGGATGAATCTCAATTTAGCATAGAGGAATGCGATAACATAGCCGACTCTATACTATGGTGCCCTAATTACCAGGCCTGGCAATGTATGTGGGGTAGAGAGCCGCATAGCGTGTGGGACCCCTACTTCGATGTCAGGATAACCGCCTTCAGAACTGATGAGGACGCCGAATTAATGTGGGATGAATTTGTCAAGAACTGCAAATACTGCCCTACCACCGCCAGCCAGGCATGGCAGACTAAGCTCACCCAGCAGGGTGGCTACATTAAGAGGTTTCAGAATAGAATCGAATATTATTATCCATCTACAGTTGACTGCGATGATTGTTCCTGTAAAGGGCAGCCACATGGTTCCATGCAGATCTTTGAGCTTTACAAGAACTGCAGGATTGAGGTTAGATGGACCAATATCGGCGATGTAAGCAGCCCCAGTATTCTGCTTAATGATGCCACGGCTTTAGAGCAATTGGCCAAAGATTTTGTTGATGAAAAGAGGAAATAACCAAGGCAACGTTTCGGTGAATTAGCGATATTTCAAATTAGGAAGCACATGTCTAATAAAGAGAAGAGACTCGTAAAGGCGTTCATCAATAGGGATAGGATCGAGAGTTACCTGGCCAACCTGGAGAAGCTCAAGTCAGAAAAAGAGATTGACGATGAGCAATACCTTATTACCAGGAAAGATTATTACCGTAGACTAGGTGTGGCTACTTCGGAAATCGCCCGTATAAAAAACGAAATCAAGGATCAACTGGCAGACGGTGAACACAGCCTAGAGCTCGCCAGAAAGAAACTGTCCAGCCTTGATATCAAACATAAAGTAGGTGAGCTATCGGACGTGCAGTATCAAGCTGCTGAGCGCGAAGCCCGAAAAGAAATACAGGGGCTGGAGAAGGACGTTGAGCAGCTCAACAATCTTATCGGAGCCACCTCCGCTGCTGATATACCCGTAATCCCGAAGCGGTCTGCACCCCGTGCCCCCAAGCCGGCACCTGTCGCCAGGGAAACGCCTCAAACTAGAGTCCCAATCCCTGTAGAACGTATTACTCCGACAAGGAGAGGCGGTCTGTCTCGCAGCAAACTTATTGGCATAATCAGTGTCGCGGCAGTGGTGGTGATAGCGGTAGTAGCAGGCGTTATCTTCCTTATGGGGGACAGGGAAGAACCAGCGCTCTGGGGCATGGAAACTGCAACTTTTAATATACCGATTAATATCACCGGTGCTCCTGGAATCGGCAGCCTGCAGTTTGAGCTTGTATACGACCCGATGCAGGTAAGCGCCGTTGAGGTAATCAGTGGCAACCTTCCGGACAATGCTCTTTTCGAATACCGCATAGACGCGCCGGGAAGGGTAATAGTTGGCCTGGTCTATGCCAAGGGAATCAGCGGTGACGGTTCAGTGGCTTTGGTCACGTTCCAACCGAGAGACGATATCAATGGGAGCGTCCCTCTTCAACTGGAAAACATAATTGCCTATGATGCTTCTACTATGTCCCAGATTGCAGCCACGGCGTCTGCGGGCAGCTATTCCAAAGACGGTGCTTCCGTACCACCTGTCCTCATATTCTCAGCTACAGGCGAATAGTTGTCAATCGATCAGTCGCATCCTCAAAATTCACGTAAACCTTACCTTATCTTCATAAAAAATTCACATTCGCCTGGTATTATTAAACCGTAGTAAAATTTATAAAGGAGGCGAATGTACGTGGATAAACTTGTTAAAATCGGCATTCCGGTTATTATTGTGCTGCTGACGTTGATTGTAGTTGGCACCGGCATCGTGCTGGCCAAAGACCGAGATGTCCCGGTAGCAACCGGATCCGCCGCCTATAATGGTACTTGGACTGGCTGCTGGAGCAACGGCGGTTACTGTCCCGGACCATGCGGACGGGGTGCATCGAATGGAGATAATCCATCAGGTAATAACCCGTCGTGTTGTCGCAGTTATTAAGCACAACCTATTTTGATTATCGTCTAGTCGGGATACCGGCTTTTCAAAATACACCTCCTAAGCTAGGGGCGAAGGTCGACCACTTCGCCCCTATTATTTTGTTTATGCTACAATCAGATTAGGAACGACTGAGAAATGGCACGCAACAAGATTTTACTGGTCGAGGACGAACCGAAGGTATGCGAGCTCATTAAGGCATATCTGGTCAAGGACGGCGACGATGTTGTCATCGCCGGCGACGGCAAGAGTGCCATCGAGCAGTTCAAGCTCTTTAAGCCGGACCTAATACTGCTCGATTTGAATTTGCCCGAACTGGACGGGCTGGAAGTTTGCCGGATCATCAGGAAACAATCGAACGTTCCCATCATCATGCTTACCGCCCGTGACCAGGAGGTAGATAAGGTCGTCGGGCTAGAGATCGGGGCCGACGACTATGTCACCAAGCCCTTTAGCCCACGTGAGCTAGCTGCCAGAGTCGGCGCCGTACTGCGTAGGTACCGGGAAGGCTTGAAAAAAGGCGAACAGATTGTTGCCGGAGAGCTTCGCCTGGATCCGGACAAGCATGAAGCCACTTATCTAGGACAGCCGCTGAGCCTGACTGCTGCTGAATTTAAACTGCTCTCTGTCTTGGCTCGCAATCCGGGAAGGGTCTGCACCAGGTTGCAAATGATGGATTCAGCTTTTGGTGAATCCTATGAGGGCTATGAGCGGACTATAGATGCGCACGTAAAGAATATCAGGCAGAAGATGGCACAGGTAGCACCGGACGGAGCCAATCCGCTGGCTACGATCCGGGGTGTCGGCTATAAATTGGAGGGATGATGTTAAACAGACTATCGGTGAAGCTATCACTGCTTTTTATAGGGATTGCTCTGGTGAGCGTGGGTGTTATCGCCCTGTGGGTGAACCGCTCAGTTCAGACTGAGTTCAGTTGCTACTGCCAAAAAAGCTATCAGGCACAGGCTGCGCCTGGCTCCACAATAATAACCATGCCCGGCAATGAGGCTAATCCCGTGGTACCCTTTTCAATGGGTGAAGCCGAGCGGGCATTCTTGGATTCGGTTCGTAATTCTTTATGGCTGGCGGCGCTGGTAGCTATACTGACCGGCGTGGCTCTGGGTTATTTTTTCAGCCGGCTGATCAGCGAGCCTATGAAACAATTGACTTTAGCCGCGCGTAAAGTAGCCAGTGGCGATTTTTCACCGCGCGTTTCCACGAAAACAGACGATGAGATAGGTGAGGTATCAGTAGCCTTTAACACTATGGCTGAGCAACTGGAGGCGAAGGAGAAGAGCCGACGCCAACTGCTAGCTGATATCGCACATGAGTTGCGCAACCCGCTGAGCATCATTAAGGGGAATCTGGAAGCCTGGCTTGATGGCGTCATCACGCCCACCTCGGACCAGGTAGCCTCGGTATATGACGAGACGGTGCTACTTTCCAGATTGATAACCGACCTCAGGGACCTGTCGCTGGCGGAAGCGGGACAGCTGAAGCTATTTCAGAAAGCTATCGAGCTCAGCGAGTTCATTTTCGCCGAGATATCCAGCGTCCAGAACAGGTGTCAGGAAAAGAAGATTTCGATTAGCGCTGACCTGCCCACCTGGCTACCGCTGGTGTTAATCGACAAGGATCGCATTCGTCAGGTGCTGCACAACCTGGTCGATAATGCGCTGAGATATACACCAGAGGGTGGTGCTATCAATATCGGCGCTGAATATAACAAACCTGGCTGGGTGACGGTATCGGTATCAGATACGGGAGCCGGCATTTCCCGCAAAGACCTGCCGCTCGTTTTCGACCATTTCTACAAGGCGGACAGATCAAGACAACGGGGGCATGGGGGCGCCGGCATAGGGCTGGCCATGGTGAAGCGGGTGGTGGAGTTGCACGGCGGAACGGTCTGGGTGAAAAGCCGGAAAGGCAAGGGCACCTCCTTCTACTTTACGTTGCCGGTGGCGTAACGATGTCTATGAGAAGACAAAAGGTTACTGACTACTACACCTCACGAAAGGCGAAGCTGTTAAAAGACTTTGATAGGATGGCGAAACGAGTTAGAAAAGTCTTTGTATCGTATTATGACACAAAGTTGACCGATGTCATGATAGGAGAAATACGTCTTGAATACGAAATGCTTATTCCGCAACTGCCTTACGTTAGAGTTAGGCAGCCGCTAATTTCCACCGCCCAGTTTCTGGCTGTTTACAGGGTAATGAGAGCGCATGGCAGGACAGTCGAGGAAACCGGAAAGTTAATCTACGAAGTATCTCGAAAAATATTAGACTCGTATCCTGGTTTCGTCTTACGTTGGCTCGGATTGATGAGTTTCTCCGGTCGCTATCTGAAAAACTGGCGCCGCGGCGCAGTAGAGTCACAGAAACGTGAGTTTCCCGGAGACTTCGTATTTACAATTATCGAAGGTGGCGAAGAATTTGACTACGGAGTGGATTATACGGAATGCGCCTGCTGTAAATTTCTCAGTGAACAAGCTGCTCCGGAGCTGGCTCCTTATATCTGTGCCACTGATATTCTGTATAGTGAAAAATGTGGCCGGGGGCTGGTGCGCACCATGACGCTGGCTGAAGGCTATGAGAAGTGTGATTTCAGGTTCAAAAAAGGTGGCGCTACCAGGGTCAAATTACCCGAGTCTGTGAGATTAGCTATAGGCTCCGGTTAATACTAACCCTGGAAAATCTTCCACGCTCCTCCTTAATCCTTCAGAAATCCGTAAACTATCAGAAACAGCGCCAGGTCGTACGTAATCATAATGGCGTAGTCGGCTGCCGGCACCGGCATCATGAATTTGTTTATGGCTATAATCGAGTCGGAAACAATAAATGCTATGGCTCCGAAAAGCGTAAAATCGTTCTTCGCCGACCGCAATGAAGCAAAGATGCCCATCAAGGTAATAGCTGTCATATAGATGTAAACTGGTAACGCCATTTCTTTTAGCGATGGCGTCAGGATAAACGCCATCATCATAGAGTACACAATTAGCAAAATAATGACCGGAATCCTTGATGTTGTAAACTTGAAATCCCTGTAGAAGGTTATGATGAAAAATATGTGGGCGATGAGAAATAGACCCAGGCCAACCACGAAGTACTTTCCTGAAGCCAGTTCCAGCGCTATATCGGCGGCGGCGCAGAACAGTAGAGATATGAACAGCAGTTTGCCTCTGGAGCCGGAAACAGCGATGAACGCCAGCACCGCCAGGCTTAGTGCCGGTATAACTTTAACGACGAAATTGCCGGGATAAGGTTCGAACGGCAATAGGCCGATAAAAATTACGGCGAAGACAGCGAAGATGTAAATTAAGGTCTTTTGTAAGGTCGACATGATTCACCCCCGGATGTTTACATTGCCTGCATCATTATAACCTACCTGTCAACGGTTCGTCTGCACCTTCCTTCGTTCATCCTGAACCTGTCGAAGGATGCCCTAAAATTGACAAAAGACCTCAATCCTCACTAGTATATCCATTCAGTATAACCGAACATCTACGGAGGTAATTATGGATGCTAAACTACTGTCATTGTATTTCGTGCTCGGTGGCACCATTGTCACCCTGATAAGCTACTTTGGCACCCAGGGGAAGGGTATGATGGCTGCCTTTATCGGTTTCTTCCCTACTATCAGCATCGTAACCCTGCTCATCATATACTATAAAACCGGCGTCGGCGCCACCGTATCCTATTTTAAGGGTATGCTGTGGTTGATACCGGCCTGGGTACTATATGCACTGGCCATGGTATTTATACTACCCCGATGGGGCATTGTGCCGTCGGTCATTATCGGTTTAGCGCTTTATATCGGTGCCGCGCTGCTGACCATGCGGTTTGTGCATTAGCTGTCTATAGATATAATGGAGAAAAGCTATTATCAACTGAAATGAATTGTATTTAAATCACCCTCACCTTAATCCTCTCCCGTCGAGGGAGAGGAAATTGGGAAAACTCTCCATCGTCCTTGAAGGGAGAGGATATATAAATAATTCTCTCTCCCTGGAGGGAGAGAGTTAGAGTGAGGGGGATAATTAAACAGGAGAATATCCGTGGACATGAAGTTAAAAGATAGATTCAGCCGGCTGTGGCAGAAGTATTTCGACTCTGCCAGTCTGCCTATTGCCTTCTATTATACTGACCAAGTAGGACGCGCCGAGCCTATGAAGCCCACTCCCGGACACAGGTGCATCATCAGCGACCTTATCAAGGTTAGGGAAGGCACTGCCATCAGCTACAGCGCGGAGTCTGTTGGCTGCTTTGGCGGCAAAAGATATCTCGGTTTCAGTCAGACGATTGCCCCCAACTTCGAGTATTTTCTGTCCTGCGGCATACCCGGCAAGCTGGAAGGCGAGCGCTACAAGAAATCTCCAGAGATGGTAAAGCAAATGATGGAACAGGCAGCAGCATTCACCGCACCCTCCCGGTTCATCGTATTCAAAAGGTGGGACTTACTGGAGCCGGTGGACACTCCGGAGGTCGTTATCTTCTTCGCCCAGCCTGACGTTCTGTCCGGCCTGTTCACGCTGGCGAATTTCGACCAGGCCGAGCCTAACGGAGTCTTTGCTCCGTTCAGCGCCGGCTGCGGCTCGATTGTCCAATACCCCTATCTGGAAGGAAAATCAAAGCGCCCCAGAGGTGTCTTCGGCATGTTCGATGTCTCGGCGCGGCCGTTTGTGCCCAAAGAGGTGCTTACCTTTTCAGCGCCGATGAATAAGTTTATGCGGATGGTCGACGACATGGAGGAGAGCTTCCTCATCACTGGCTCGTGGCAGAAAATACAGAAGCGGATAGGTTCTAAAATAAATAAATGTTAGAGGTCAAAAATCTGAGTAAAATCTACGGCCTGGGAGAGGTGCAGGTCAGGGCGCTGGATGGCATATCATTCACCATTGCCGATGGCGACATGGTCTGTATCATGGGCAAGAGCGGCTCCGGCAAGTCCACCCTGCTCCGGCAGCTAGGCTTGCTCGACCGGCCGAGCCAGGGTGAAATAGTCCTCGACGGTGAAGATGTAACCAGGCTTTCGGATACCGCCCGGGGCATGCTGCGGCTCCAGCATTTGGGCTATGTTTTTCAGGAATATGCGCTGCTGGCTGAGCTCACGGCGCATGAAAACGTCTATCTGCCGGGCATGATGCTCGGTGAAAAGGGAATCGACTTCAGGAAAAGAGCAAAAGAGCTACTGGAGCTGGTGGGCCTGGGGAAAAGGATACGCCACTATCCCAAGGAGCTGTCAGGCGGCGAGCAACAGCGGGTAGCCATTGCCCGGGCGTTGATTAACAACCCCCGGATTATATTTGCTGATGAGCCCTGCGCTAACCTGGACACCATATCCAGCAAGAAGGTAATGGAGACGCTGGTCAGCTTGAATAAAGAAATGAAAGTCATCGTTATTTTCGTTTCGCACGACCCTGATGATAAAAAATATGCCCGCGGCTTAATAGTGCTCAGCGACGGCAAGATGGTCACAGAGGATGCATTAAGATGAAGTCTTTGAAGGTGGCGGCATTCCTGGCCTTAAAGTCGATTGTTCGAGGCAATATCGGCATCATTGTGTTGACTGTTTTCATGCTGGTCCTGGTAACTATGAACCTGCTTTTTGTGCCCGCGCTGATAAACGGCGCCACCATGAGCATGAACACCATACTGGTAAGTACCTATTCCGGCGATATAATCATTGAGCCGGCAGGGGACGATACCGTCATTAATCACGTTGAAGACCTTTTGGACGGCATCGAGTCTATCGACGGCGTAGTGGCTGCCAGCGCCAGGAACGAGATAAACGCCTATTTTGAGTTCGATGATGAGAGAATCGGTCGTGGGGTCATCGGCATCGACCCGGTGCGAGATGAACAGGTCTTCGATATCGCCGGCAGCTTGATTGAGGGCGGCTATCTTAACCCCAGAGACCGGGATGAGATACTACTGGGAATTCAAATAGCCGGCGCCGACCAGGAGGACATCGAGCTGTATTCCAGCTCGTTGCGCCACGTGCATGCCGGCGATAAGGTGGTGGTGACTTATAGTAATGGAATTGAGAAGCAGTATGAGGTTAAAGGTATTTTTGATACCGGCTTCATCCAGACTGACATACAGGCTTTTATAACTGACCTGGAGTTCGATTCTATAATGCCGAACATGAATGACAAGGCGGCCAGCATACGGGTCAAGCTGGAGGACGATGCCGACCCCGAGCGCGTAATTGAGCGCATAGCCGGCCTCAGAAACGACCTGGACTTCCAGACCTGGCAGCAGACTGCCGGGCTGGTGCAGAGCATGACCGAAAGCTTTACCCTGATAAACCAGATACTGAACGTGGTCAACTACCTGGTGGCTGGAATTACGGTCTTTATTGTCACCTATGTTGACGTCATCAATCGGCGGCGTCAGATTGGCATCCAGCGTGCCATAGGCATTAAATCGGGGTCCATTGCCATCTCATATCTAATTCGTGCGCTGTTCTATGCCGTGGTCGGCTTGATTATAGGCATACTGGTCTTCAAGTACGTCATCATACCCCTAGAAGCCCGGCATCCCTTTGAGTTCCCCTTTGGTCCAGCCTATCTACTCACCCAGCCTTCATATACGGCACGTATGGCTTTTATTTTGTTTGCCGTGTCCCTGGCAGCGGCCTTCATCCCTGTGTGGCGCGTCATGCGGATTAAGATCCTCGACGCCATTTGGGGATGACCTACGTTCGTACTACCTTCCACTCCAACATCATAACTATAGTTCGCAAGACCAAGGACTCACGCATATTTAATGATTTTGACAATCCCATAGGTAGAGGGTTAGACTACAACCGCAGAACGGAAGTAAAAGAAAAGAAGTGCGCTATGTGCAAATACTGTCATGAACACGGAGAAGGTAAGAAATGGTATTTACAGTCCAAGAATTACGCGCAGGATTTGGAAAGCGACCTCAAGCGGCGCAGCCTTTTTGATTTAAATATACTAATTAAAGAGTTAAAGAGATGGGCAGAGCTGAAGACAGCGCCGTTTTTAGTAAGAGCTATACAGGAACCTCGTGTCGCAGAGCGTGTCAGGAATATGCATTTTGGCCAGGTCCTGCCGATAGAGGATGTCGAGCAAGTCTTTGGCATCGTCAATAATGTGGTGCGCTTGCCATGTTATTGCCGCAAAATGAGGAATGTCAAAGAAAAGCGTTTCTGCTATGGAGTGAGCGCGCTGCCACAGGGTGACGAGGCGAAAAAAGCAGTGAGCAGGCCCGGTATGGGGTTTCTCTCGGGCTCCGAGACAGATGGCTTAGAAAAGGTGAGTAAAAAAGAGGCGCTGGATAGCTTCCGACAGTATGAGAAAGAAGGTCTCTGCCACTCCGTCTGGACACTGATGACCCCGTTTATTATTGGTATCTGCAATTGTGACCGGTCAGACTGCGGCGCCATACAACGCACGGTAATAAGAGGGATGCCCATTTTGTTCCGCGCCGAGTATGTGGCTGAGTTAAGCCCTGAATTATGCAATGGCTGCCGGGCTTGTATGCGTGTTTGCCCGTTTGGGGCTATCGGCTATAGTGCCGGCAACAAACGAGCCTTTATTGACATGGGGCGGTGCTATGGCTGTGGCATCTGCCGGGCAAGCTGTACCAAGGATGCCGTACACCTTCGTGACCGCTCCAGCGTGCCGGCAGTAGCTAATCTCTGGTAATTTGTGGTTGTACAGAAACACTCTTGGCGAGGACGAGCCCCCAAGGAATCCCGATAAATTCCCTTTTAACTAAAAGGAGATAAAAAATGTCAAAAAATATCGTACTTTACGAAGTTAAAGAACGGATCGCCTATATAACCCTGAACAACCCGGACAACCAAAATCGGTTGGATCCTGATATGTGTATTGCCCTGGGCGAAGCCTGGCAACAATTCGCTCAAGATGATGAGGCCTGGGTTGCTCTTTTGAGCGGAAACGGTGAGGATTTTTGCAGGGGGGCGGACTTAAGGCATGAGGGGCTGATAAAAGTGTTATTCCGCGCTTTTCCACCAAACGGAACCAAAATATTAAAACCGATCGTTGGTGCTGTCCAGGGCAGGATTGCGGGCAGCGGTTTTGGTTTGGCAACCTATGGGACCGATGTTACATATGCCACCGAAGATGCCAGTTTTTATTTTGCCGAATCCTGGGTAGGAATCGTAGGAGGAATCGTTGAATACGTCCCATATATGCCTTTTAAGATCTCGTTGGAGTTTTTGTTATCTGGGCAACCCATGAGCGCTGAGCGGGCCTACGAGGTCGGATTTGTCAATCATGTGGTTAAAGACAGAGACGAGTTAATGACCGAAGCTGCGAAGATGGCGAAGATATTAAGCGAAAACGCACCGTTAACATTGAGGGCTATAAAATACGGCCAGTATAAACGAAGAGTGGATACACAGAAAAAAGCAATGCGTATAGCTAGAGAGGAATTTGAGACCTTTATAAAGCCTCAATTAGACAGCGAGGATTTCAAAGAAGGCAAAGCCGCCTTGTTCGAAAATAGAAAACCAGTCTTTAAAGGGAAATGAGACAGGGTTACCTGTATTGAACGAAAGCCTGTTTTATTACCTAATTTTAGCTTCGCTGGCGGTACTGGATAGTTGGCTTAATAGCTAGCATATTCGTCTTCAAGTACGTGATAATACCTGCGGAAGCCCCCCATCCCTTTGAGTTCCCCTTCGGGCCCACCTATCTACTCACCCAGCCCTCCTATACGGCACGTATGGCTTTTATTTTGTTTATTGTGTCCCTGGCAGCAGCCTTCATTCCAGTGTGGC
>Ga0153916_10001231_pt1 | contig 18201 bp, 26 predicted proteins | sample Opewatmetagenome_FD_109642 | JGI IMG/M metagenome (GOLD analysis project Ga0153916, IMG submission 109642) | Freshwater wetland microbial communities from Ohio, USA - Open water 3 Core 3 Depth 4 metaG | ecosystem: Environmental > Aquatic > Freshwater > Wetlands | place: USA: Ohio, Lake Erie... | reverse complement strand
TTCGTCGCCGAGCTGCAGAAGATGAACGACGAGAGCCTGACCGCGCAGGAACTGGTGCAGCAGGGCTCCATTCACGCGGTGGCCTATCTGCTGAAAAACGGCTGCACGCCGGATCTCGCCGAGAAGATGCTGGCGGGTCTGCGCGAGAACATGAAGCGCGTGCGCGAGGAAGCGCGCCGACGCGGGATCGTAATGCTCTTCGACGAAGACCAGACGGGGTTTTCCTGATGCAGATCACGTGCCCTTGCTGTTTCGCGCGCTGCAGCATCGAAGCCGCGCTCACCGACGACGACGCACGCCGCGCCGTGGCCGCCGCGCTCAAGATGCCGGCGCCGCTCGGCGATCTGATCCTGCGTTACATCGGCCTTTTCCGGGCGCCTAAACGGGCATTGAGCTGGGACCGCGCCGCGCGGCTCATCGAGGATCTGCTGGCACCCATGCAGGCCGGCCGCATCGATCGCCACGGCCGCACCTGGGCGGCGCCGCTCGAAGCCTGGAAGGCCGCGCTCACCGAGATGATCGACCGCCGCGACAAGCTCCAGCTGCCGCTCAAGAGCCACGGCTACCTGTTCGAGATCATCGCCGCCCAGGCGAACAAGGGCGAGGCGCAGGCCGAGGCCAAGACCGAAGAGCAAAAGCGCAGCCGTCCGCACCGCGATGCCGAGGCGCCGCTTCCGATCGGCGAGGTGCTCGATGCGATCAAGAAGGCGCCGCGCGATCCCGCCAAGGTCGCCGAGCATCTCGAGAACCTCAAAGGGGCCACCAAGCGGTGATCCCGGCTATACTGGAGAACGCACCATGACCGAAGCCGTCGCCGACTACCCGGAGATCCTCACGGATCTCGCCGACAAGCTCACCGAGGTGCTGGTGAAGCGCGGCATCGAGCGCGAGCAGGCGCAGGCCATCGGTCACGAGGCCGTCGAGTTCGTGCGGCGTGAATGGGGCGGGCAGCTGCTCTATGTGCCCAAGGGCCGGGCCTTCGATCTCTCGCAGCGCGATCTCGAAATCTGGCGCAAGTGGAACGGCCGCAACGCGCATGAGCTCTGCCGCGAGCATGGCATCACGCTGCAGCGGCTGTACCAGGTGGTCGCCACCGTGCGCGAGCAGGAGATCCAGCGGAGGCAGGGGAAACTTTTTTGAACAAGAAGGAGAACATGTCATGAGAGCCGTTTTGATGGGGGTTGCTGTATTGATGTCACTGGTCTCGCCGGCGCAGGCCGGATGGTTCGGATCGGATGCGGGCAAGGCCCAGGCCGAAACACCGGCGAAGACGCCGGACCACTATTACGCCTACCAGGACGAGGCGCGGTATGGCTATGAGTCGGTGCTCAGCCCGGACGACATCAAGAAGGGAATCAAGACGAAGGAAATGGCCACTGCTCGCTTTGTCGGCGCACGTGACGGGAAATATCAGATTCTCTTGACGGTCGGCGCTGCCACCGAGCTGCTGGAATGCAGCAAGCCCTGCGAATTCTTCAAGGCGTCTCGGCTGGAGGGAATCCGCGGCTACACACGCAGCTTCATGCGCAATGAAAAGGGAACGGTGGCATGGGCCGCCATGCAGGATGCGATGAACGGGAAAATGACCCGCGCCAAGCTGGGCCAGAACAAAGAGTTCCTCTGGTTCAACTGGCAATACGGATATCTGATGAAGTAGCTGTTCGATGTATTCTTCGTCTCCGGGGCGCTTCTCGCGCCCCTTTCTTTTTCAAGTGCTTTAAAAGACCTCTCCCCATGCGCGCGCGTACCCTGCGCGCATGCGCAATGAACGATTCAATCTTGGTTTAACCTTCGTCCTCGACGAAGAGATCGGTCCTTTCAAGTCCACCGCCGGCTATGTATCGCCCGAGCGCGCCGCGCGGATCGGCGACACCGGCGGCGAGACCCTCGCCGGTGTGGCGCGTGCGAAGAACCCGGGCTGGACCGGGTGGGCGATCGTCGATGAGCGCAAGGCCGAAGCCGGCTTCCCGGAGAATCTCGACCTCGACCTCCCGAAGAACGCCGAGCTCAAGCGCCTGGTGTTCGAGGTCTATGGCGAAAAGTACTGGGATCTATTTCATTGTGGCGAGCTGCCGCCGGGTCTCGACTTCTGCATGCTCGATGCCGCCGTGCAGCACCTGCCCAAGACTGCCGTCTCGCTTCTGCAGCGCGCCGTGGGCGCGCAGGCCGATGGCGGCTTGGGGCCCGCCACGCTTGCCGCGGCCGGCCACGCGGAGCGGAAGCTCGCGCTCAATGCCTACTTCGTCGTCCGCGCCGGCCTCTACGCCGATCTCATCAGTGCCGACAGCCGCAAGGCCAAGTTCCGCGATACCTGGTTCGGCCGGCTCTTCAGGCTGCAAGCGTACATCCTCGCCACCACCGCTCTCGGAGGGAACCACGCATGACGCTCATCCTCGCTCTCAAACTCCTGCTCGTGCCCGCCATATCCTGGCTCGATCGCCAGCGCGGCACTTCGCGCGACGCCGAGATCATCTCGAAGTTCGTGGCGCTCGTCCTGCTGGGCGGCACCGCGGCGGCGCTGCTCGGCCATTCCGTGGACCGGCTCACGGTGCTCATCGTCATGGCGGTCGCCTTCGCCTACAACATGCCCGGCTTCGGCCAGCCGATCGGCGCGATCCTGAGCCCGCCGGGCAACGAGAACTATGAGACCTGGCAGACGTCACCGGCACTGCGAACCAACCCGACCCTCGCGCTCGCCTTCTACGGCCTGTTCTTCCCGGCGGCATTGCTAATTCTCTGGGTCACCGTACTCATCGCGACCTGGCTGATGCATGCCCACTCGTCGGCATGGCTCGCGCTCTGGCCGGAGATCCTCGCGACTGGCATCAAGCTCGCACTCACCTACGGCATCGCCTTCGCCGCCGCGCCGCACCTCGCCGTGAAGCTCGGCCCCCGCGACGGTTCCACCTGGTCGACGCAGGAATATCTGCGCGGCGCGATCGCCGCCACGCTGCTGCTCATCGGAGGGCTGATCTGATGGACCCTGTATCGATCGTCATGGGTTTGGCGCAGTTCGTTCCGGCGCTGGTGCGCTGGGCCAAGGGCGACAAGGCCGGCGCCGTGGCCGACAAGGCGCTGGCCGTCGCGCAGGCCGTCACCGGCCAGCCGGATGCGCCGAGCGCGATCGACGCGCTCAAGAAAGACCCGGCGCTCGCGCTCCAGTTCCAGCAGCAGGCCAACCAGCTCGTCATCGCCGAGCTCGACGCCGAGAACAAGCAGCTCGAATCGATCAACGTCACCATGCGCACCGAAGCGACGAGCGGCGACAAGTACGTCGCGCGCTGGCGGCCGACCTACGGCTATGCCGTCACCTTCACCTGGACGCTGCAGATGATCGTGTTCTCGTTCATCCTGGTCTATGCCGTGGTCGCGGTGCCGGCCAATGCCACCGCCATCATCAGCGCGGTCGTGGCGATGATCTCGGCCTTCTCGGTGATGTGGGGTGTCGCGCTCTCGGTGCTCGGGGTCTACGTCTCGAAGCGCAGCCAGGACAAGCAGGTCTCCGCCGGCCAGACGCCGCCGCCCGGCCTGCTCGGCGCGTTCGCCTCCCGGATTGCGGGGTGACGATGACGAATCACTTTCAGATCTGGTACGGCATCCCGCTGGTGCTCGCCGTCATTGTCGCTGGCTGCGGCTCCTCGTCGCCGCCGCCGGATTCGACGCCGGCGGTCGATCCCGCACCACCGGAGGAGCAGCCGTCGACCTGCGGCACCGGGCTCGCGGCCGTCGACCTCGCGGGCCACTGCCGTGCCAACCCGCCGACATTGGGCGCACTCGAGGCGGTGAGCGGATGAGCGACGATCTCGACCGCGCCCAGGGTCTCGAGGAGTTGGAGCGCGAAAAATCGCTCGCGCACCAGGCGCAGGCCGCCGCGCAGCACGAAACGCCCTTCGAGATCGAAGGGCGTCGCGTCTGCCTCGGTTGCTTCGAACCGCTCGGCAAGAAGCGCCTCAAGGCCAATCCGCAGGCGGTGCGCTGCGTGGAGTGCCAGGAGATTCACGAACAACGCCAGCGGGGATATCGCGCATGACGGGTTTGTCTTGGGGGGACGTGATCGGCGCCGCGCTGGTGCTGCTCGCCGCGTGGAGCGGATTGCTCATCGCCATCATCAAGTGGTTCCTCAACAACTACCACAAGGGCCTGAAAGAAAGGTTCAAGGGCCTGTCGGAACAGATCACCACCAACAACAGCGAATCCGCGCGCCGCAATGAGATCACGAACGACGCCATCCGCCAGCAGGAAGATGAAATGCGCCGCGTCGATCGCGAGATCCTGAGCCTGCGCGCGGAGCTGGCGGAAAAATACGTGCGGCGTGAAGACGCGATCCGCGAGCAGGTGGTGATCAACGCCAAGCTCGACGCGATCGCCGTCCGGCTGGACAACGTTTCCCTGCGAGGAGGAAAGAATGCAGGTTGATCTCGAAAAGAACAAACGCGAGCAGCTCCGCTGGCTCGTGCTCATCACGCTCAACGCCGCGCGCCCGGTCGGCGCCAACGAGCACCTGGTGCTCTCCACCGTGCAGGGCGTGCCGCTGCCGGTCACGCAGCACGAGCTGCGCCGCGAGCTGGATTACCTCGAGGAGCGCGGCCTGGTGAAAATCAGCAACCAGCACAACGGCGTCTGGTTCGGCGAGCTGACGCGCGACGGCATCGATGTCGTGGAGTACACGGTCGACGTTGATCCGGGCATCGCTCGCCCGCAGAAATATTGGTGAGGCTATGCCTCCGCGCCGCGAAAAGATCGCCACCCTGTCGCCGGAGATCCGCGCCTGGCTCGAAGCCGAGCTCGTGAAGCGCGGTTTCGGCGGCTATCAGGATCTCGAGCATCTGATCCTGGCCGAGCACAGCATCAAGATCGACCACTCCACGATCGCCCGCTACGGCAAGAAGCTCGAGCGCAAGCTCGATGCGATCCGCGCCTCGACCGAGGCCGCGCGTTCGATCGCCGCGGCCGCGCCCGACGATGCGGATCTGCGCAGCGCCGCGGTGATGAGCCTGGTGCAGACCGAAATCTTCGATGTGCTCGTGAACCTGCAGGAGGCGAGCGACGAGGACGTCGACCAGGTCACGCGCGTGAAGCTCCTGAGCCAGGCGGCCAAGAACATCGCCACGCTGTCGCGCGCGAGCGTCAATCAGAAGAAGTGGCAGTCGGAGGTGGCCGCGCGCGTGCAGGCGGTTGCCGATCGCGCCGCCGACGTGGCGCGCAAAGGCGGCCTCTCGGCCGGCGCGGTCGAGACCATCCGCCGCGAGATCCTGGGGATTCCCGGATGAGCCTCCCGGCCGTCCTGCCGGCCACGCACAACAGCACCACGCCGCCGGTGCTGTTGCCATATCAGGCCGCGTGGGTCGCCGACCAGGCGCCGCTCAAGGTCGCGGAGAAATCGCGCCGCACCGGCTTCACCTGGGCGGAGGCGGCAGACGATGCGCTCATCGCCGCCGCCGAGAAATCCGCCGGCGGCCAGAACGTCTATTACATCGGCTACAACCAGGACATGGCCATCGAGTTCATCGAGGCCTGCGCGATGTGGGCGCGCGCGTTCAACTACGTCGCGGGCGAGATCGAGGAAGGCCTGTGGGAAGAAGCCGACGACGAGAAGCACATCAAGACCTATACCATCCGCTTCCCGAACTCCGGCCACCGCATCGTGGCCCTCAGCTCGCGCCCGGCAAACCTGCGCGGCAAGCAGGGCATCGTGGTCATCGACGAGGCGGCGTTCCACGAGCAGCTGGACGAGCTGCTCAAGGCGGCGATCGCGCTCCTCATCTGGGGCGGCAAGGTGCGCATCATCAGCACGCACAACGGCGAGTCGAACCCCTTCAACGAGCTCGTGCTCGAGATCCGTGCCGGCAAGCGCAACGGTTCGGTGCATCACATCGATTTCAAAGAGGCGGTTCAACAGGGCCTTTACCGCCGGGTTTGCCTGCGCTTAGGAGTCGAGTGGACGGCCGCGAACGAGGCCGCCTGGATGGCCGACGTCTACAAGTTCTACGGCGACGCCGCGGCCGAGGAGCTCGACGTCATTCCCTCGAGCGGCTCCGGCGTCTATCTCACGCGCGCGCTCATCGAGGGCGTGATGAATGTGGAAGTGCCGGTGGTGCGCCTGTCGATGCCGGCCGAGTTCGCGCAGTTGCCGACCTACCTGCGCGAGGCCGAGATTCGCGACTGGTGCGAGGCGAACCTCAAGCCGCTGCTCGCCGAGCGCGTGAACCCGAAGTGGCGCAGCTTCTTCGGTGAGGACTTCGGCCGATCGAGCAACCTCACCGTGATCCTCCCCGGTCAGGAGCGGCCGGACCTGAGCGTCACGACACCGTTCGTGCTCGAGCTGTTCAATGTGCCGTTCGAGCAACAGAAACAGATCCTCTTCTACGTGGCCGACCGCCTGCCGCGCTTCACCGCCGGCGCGATGGACGCGCGCGGCAACGGCCAGTACCTGGCCGAGGTCGCCATGCAGAAATACGGCGCCACGCGCATCGCCCAGGTGATGCTGTCGCAGGATTGGTATCGCTCGCACATGCCGCGCTTCAAGGCGGCGTTCGAGGACAAGACCATCGAGCTGCCGAAGGATGCGGAGACCCTCGCTGACATGCGCGCGGTGAAGATGGACAAGGGTGTCGCCAAGGTGCCGGACGCGATGCCGGGCGGCACCAGGGGCGGCCTGGTGCGCCACGGCGACAGCGCGATCGCGCTCGCCATGCGCCAGTATGCGATCGCCGAGATGGACGGCGCGCCAATCGAGTTCGAATCCACCGGCGTCAAGCGCGCCGCGATCGGCGCCGAGGGCGCGTCCGCCTCGCGCGCGGATCTCGATCACGGCTTCGGTATCGTGCGTAGCGGGAGAACATTCTGATGGCCGACGAAGAAATCAAGATCACGAAACCCGAATCGAAAGAGATCGCCACCACGCGCGACGGCCGCGACATCACGCGCGGCTACATCGATCCGCTCATGTACCTGCCGCCGCAGGACACAGTCCTGCGCAGCCTCGGCGGCAACTACCTCGTCTACAAGGAAGTACTGCGCGACGACCAAGTGGCGGCCACGCTGCTGCAGCGCCAGCTCGCGGTCGTTTCGCGTGAGTGGGACATCACACCCGGCGGCACCAGCGCCCAGGACAAGGCCGCGGCCGAGTTCCTGCGCGGGCAGCTCGATACGATCGGCTGGGACAACGTCACCAAGAAAATGCTCTTCGGCGTTTTCTACGGCTACGCGGTCGCCGAGTGCCTGTGGGCGCGTGACGGCAGCCAGGTGGTGCTGGACCAGATCCGCGTGCGCGACCGGCGCCGCTTCGCCTACGACGGCGACATGCGCCTGCGCCTCATGACCATGAGCAACATGATGCCGGGCGAGCTGCTGCCGGATCGCAAGTTCTGGGCGTTCGGCGTCGGCGCCGATCACGATGACGAGCCGTACGGCCTCGGCCTCGCGCACTGGCTCTACTGGCCGGTCTGGTTCAAGCGCAACGGCGTGAAGTTCTGGCTCATCTATCTGGAGAAGTTCGGCCAGCCGACAGTCAAGGGCAGCTACCAGCAGGGCGCGACACAAGAGGAACGCACCAAGCTCCTGCAGGCGGTCGAGGCGGTCGGTACCGATTCCGGTGTCATCATGCCGGACGGCATGGTGATCGAGCTGCTCGAGGCGGCGCGCTCCGGCAGCGCCGATTACACCGAGCTGCACGATCGCATGAACGCCGCGATCGCCAAGGTCGTGCTCGGCCAGACGCTCACCACCGAAGCCGCCGGCGGCCAGTACAAGGCCGACGTGCAGATGGACGTGCGCCAAGACCTGGTGAAGGCCGACGCGGATCTCGTCTGCGAATCGTTCAACAACTCGGTGGCGCGCTGGCTGACGGAGTGGAATTTCCCCGGCGCGGCGGTGCCGAAGGTGCACCGCAAGATCGACGAGGACGAAGACCTCACCTCACTCGCCGCGCGCCAGAAGAACGTGTTCGACATGGGCTTCCGCCCGACGCTCAAGCAGATCGTGACCGATTACGGCGGCGAGTGGGAAGACATCGGGCCGCCGCCGCAGAACACGGGCTTCCCTGGCGCGGCACCTTTCCCGCCGGCGCCGGCCTTCGCCGAAGGGCCGTCGCCCGGCGGCCGCGACGTGGTCGATGCGCAGTCGGCGAAGTTGTCGAGCGATGCGCAGTCCTCGATCGACGCCATGATCGCGCAGATCCGCGCGCTCGTGGAACAGGCGCAATCGTTCGACGACCTGCGCGCGAACCTCATCAAGCTCTATCCGGCGCTCGATGAACAGAAGATCGGCACCCTGATGCAGCAGGCGCTTGCCGCCTCGGCGCTCGCCGGCCGCTACGACATTCTGGAGCAAGCGCGTGGCGGTTAAATACGGTTCGCTCCCGTTCAAGGAGCAGATCGATTTCTTCCGCCAGAAAGTCAACCTCGGCACGCGCGCCTGGACCGATATCTGGCAACAGCAGCACGACCATGCCTTCGTCGTCGCCGGCGCCATGAAGCGCGCGCTGCTCACGGATCTGCGCAACGCCGTCGACGGCGTGGTGAGCGATGGCACCACCTATGAGCAGTTCAAGAAACAATTCCTCGATATCGTCGCCAAGAACGGCTGGACCGGCTGGAAGGGCGAAGGCTCCAAGCAGGGCGAAGCCTGGCGCGCGCGCACCATCTACGACACCAACCTGCGCACGTCCTACGCCGCGGGTCGCCTGCAGCAGATGAAGGAGGTTGCGAAGGATCGCCCCTACTGGCGCTACCGCCACAACGACTCGGTGAAGTACCCGCGCCCCGAGCACCTCGCCTGGGACGGCCTCGTGCTCGCCGCCGACGATTCCTGGTGGAGCACGCATTACCCGCCGAACGGCTGGGGCTGCAAGTGCTACGTCGAGACGCTCTCGGATGACGAGGTGAAGGCGCTCGGCAAGGATGGCCCCGACGAGGCGCCGCCGACCAAGATGCAAACCGTGACCGTCGGCACCCAGGGCCCGAGCCCGCGCACGGTCGACGTGCCGGAAGGTGTCGACCCCGGCTTCGGCTACCAGCCCGGCCGCTCGTGGATGGATGCAATGACGGCCGCGCCGATCGAAGCGGAGTCGCCGCTGCCGAGCGCATCGGCACCGATCGACGATCTCGCAGCACTCCCAGAGCCTCGCCCACAGCCGCCGAGCCGTGTGCTACCAGACTCGCTCACCGATGCCGCCTATATCGATGCATTCCTGAAAGAGTTCGGCGTGCGCCAGGGCGAGCGTACCGTCTTTCAGGATGTCGCGGGCGAATACCTGGTGGTGTCGGATCAGCTCTTCCGCGATCGCGCCGGCGAGCTCAAGATCGGCAAGCGCGATCGTGCGCGCCACGTGCTGCTGCTCGCCGACGCCATCAAGCTGCCGGACGAGGTGTGGGAGGATTTCGCGGACTACGGCGGCAAGAAAATCTCGCGGCGCCGCTACGTGGCGCGCTTCGCGGTCGCGGGCCAGAAGGTGCCGGCGCTCGCGGTGTTCGAGACCGGTCCGCAGGGCTGGGTTGGAACCACGGCCTTCATGCCGCAGGAGCAGGATTATCTCGAGCGCGCCGCCCGGCGGGGCGTGCGCGTGTACCGCAAAGACTAACCCGCGGCGCCGTCCCCACCGCGGGCACCCTGCGCGTAGGAGTAGAGGCCGGGGCGGCGGCTGCTCGCGCAATGGGTTAAGCACATTATAGGAGAGATCGATGGCCGGTGCGATGCTGGAAGTATCCGTTCAGGACCGCGCGGTCCGCGCGGCACTGGAACGCCTGAGCCGTTCGGTGCTGGATCTGCGCCCGGCCTTCCGGGATGCCGGTGAGGCGCTGCTCAACTCGCACCGCCAGCGCTTCACAGACCAGCGCGATCCTGATGGCAAGCCCTGGGCGCCGCTGTCGCCGGCCTACCGCGCCAGAAAGACCCGGAACAAGGATCTGATCCTCGTCCTGCGCGGCTATCTTAAAGACACCCTGCGTCCCCAGGTCTCGTCCACCCGCCTCGAGCTGGGCACCGACCGGGTCTATGGCGCCACCCACCAGTTCGGCGACCCCAAGCGGAACATCCCCGCCCGGCCATTCCTCGGCCTCTCCGGCACCGACCGGCAGACGGTGCTGTCGATCCTGTCCAGGCACCTGCGCCAGGCGGTGGGTGGGTAGTTGAGTTGGACGGTTGGTGACAAAAGAAAACGGCCTCCTGGGAGGCCGTTCATGGTCGGGTGGCACATCCGGCGCTGATCGTTGACTTATCCGCGTTACCCCACCTGTAAGCCCATTTAATTCCAATTTAAAAGCGATGTTCGTCCTGTGTCTCGACCAGTCCTTGTGCCGCCGTTCTATCCTTCACGTCTTGCCAGGGCCGAACGGTCCAGAGTGGGCATCCCGTAACCGCGCAATCGCGCACCTGGCCCCTCGGGTTTGAGTCACAATATCCGCCCACACATTCGAAACACATGGCATCAACTGCCGAGCTGCGAGACTCAGGGTGTTTGGCGGCATTCAGTCTCACCGGAATGCTATCGTCCGTCATGTAGTAGTTCCCATCTGATTTCGAGACCAGATCAGCCCTTTCCTCTGGGGTCATGGATGCGCCCTGGTAATGGTGCTTCCAAGGGCGAAGTGGCCAGAGTGGACATGTGGCTATCTGACAATCGCCCACCAGTTGCCTAGATGAGAGTCCATTGCCACCACCTTGGCAGTAAACGCATTTCGCGCGGATCGCTGGCTGCAGCGATCGCCGTGACCCGGGTACCACGTCAGAATCTTGGTTATTCTCGTCGTCTTCGTTACGAACGGTTTTGATTTCCATCGATATATTCCTGATACTGGCGGCCGGGCAGGCTAGTAGCCCTGGGGAGGGATCGGGTTATTCCCTGTTGGAGCAGGTCTTGTATTACCCGCTGCCCGGCCATTGATCGGTTCGGATTCCGCCCGTGGCGGTCTGGCTACTAGCCAGCCCATTACACGGCCACACGGGCGGAACAGCTTTTAAGCCGGTTTAATAGACAGCAGGCGGCGTTTTGTGGTACGGCCAGACCGGTCTGTCCGGGCGAAGTCCACCAGCTGCTCGAAGCAATGGGTGAGCTGCGTCAGGGCCGCGTCCTGCTGCGGATGTGCGGGTTGGACCTCACGCAACAGGTGGCGGATTCTGGCCCGTCGGTCAGACGAGGTATCGGTGGATTTCATGACAGTCTCCTACGGTTCGCTAAGGGTTAAGGTCGGGTGCTTAGCACCGCCGTAGGACGGCCCAGGGTATTTCCCTTTCGGGTCTTGTATTCCGCCTGGACACCCGACCAAGTCGTGGCAACAAAAACTGCGGACGCAAAAAAACCGCGACTTTCGGGTGCGGGTACCGCCTACGGTGGGCTTGCTAAGGCCCGTGCAAAAACAGTAGCTCAACGCGGTGCGGATTGCAAACACCGCTGATCACGGCTACGTTAATGCGCCTCGGTTGATCCGTTTCATGTGCTCAGCTTTTAAAGCCCTTTAAAAGACTTCCCCTCCCGCTCTCGGGAGAATGCGCCTCGTTCATTCATTCGAGGCGCGACGTGACCCTTCTCGAAATCTTCAAGCCCGGCCGGCATACCGCTATGAGCGGTGCCGAGATTTCCTTTTCCGAATCCGACCTCAAGGCCACCGCCGAGGCCTACGATCCGAAGCTGCACGAGGCGCCGCTCGTCGTCGGCCACCCGAAGATCGACGCGCCGGCCTACGGCTGGGTGAAGGCGCTCGCCTACAGCGACACGCTCCAGGCCGAGCCTGACCAGGTGGACCCGGCTTTTGCCGAGTTGGTGAACCAGGGCCGCTTCAAGAAAATCTCCGCCTCGTTTTTCGCGCCCGACTCGCCGCACAACCCCAAGCCCGGCGTGTACTACCTGCGCCATGTCGGCTTCCTCGGCGCACAGCCACCGGCGGTGAAGGGACTCAAGAGCGCGAGCTTCGCCGGTGGCGGCGAAGGCGTGATCGAGTTCGGCGACTTCGGAGACGTGCAGATCGCCAGCATGTGGCGGCGCCTGCGCGACTGGATCATCGGCAAGTTCGGTCTGGACGAGGCCGACAAGGTGATCCCCGATTACGTCGTCGCGTCGCTCGAAGACATGGCGCGCAGCGATGATAACGACACCGACACCGCCGTGCCCACACCCACTGCCTTCAGCCAATCGACCCAACAGGAGACCGAGATGGACAAAGCGAAAGCCGAAGAGCTCGCCGCGCGCGAGGCGGCGATCAAGAGACAGGCCGAGGAAAACGCGGCCAAGGATGCACAGTTCGCCGAGCGCGAGAAGGCCATCGCCGACAAGGAGAAGGCCGCGCATCGCAAGGAGCTCGCCGAGTTCGTCGAGAAGCTCGTCGCCGCCGGCAAGGTGCTGCCGCGCGATCGCGATGGCCTCGTCGCCTTCATGGCGAACCTGAACGCCGACGACGTGATCGAGTTCGGCGAAGGCGATGCCAAGCAGACGCCGGCCGTGATGGCCTGGCTCGGCAAGTTCCTCGAGAACCTGCCGAAGGCCGTGGAGTACGGCGAGCGCGCCGCGGCCGAAGACGCGGACACCGCCGGCGCCGTCAAATCCGTCAAGGTGCCAGAAGGCTATACCGTGGCTCCCGAGCGTGCGCAGACGCACACCAGGGCGCTCCAGTACGCCGAGGCCAACAAGGTCGACTACATCACCGCCGTGCGCGCGGTGGAACACTCCTAAGGAGGAAGCATGTCTCAGCAGGCCATTACCACTCTCGTTCTCACGCTTGCCGCCGCCGGTGCGGTGGCCGTCCGCCGTGCCGTCGGTTTCAACGGCGCCCAGGCCTCGGTCCAGGGCCAGAAGATCATGGGCATCGCCGACTATGCGGTCGCGAACGTCGGCGACCAGCTCGCGGTGAACGCCAAGGGCACGGTGATCGTCGAGACGGGCGGCGTCTTCGCCATCGGCGACTCGCTGATCGTCGACAACCAGGGCCGCGCCATCAAGACCACCGGCAGCCTCGCGGTCGCCGCGGGTGGCACGGCGGTCACCAGCACCGCCGCCAACGGCGCGATCCTGACGGGCGGCGATTCGCCCGAGTTCGTGTTCGCCGATGCGCTGGCCGCCTCGACCGGCGCCGGCCAGTTCGTCGAAGTGCTGATGCGGCACTAAGCCATAAAGAACGATTGAACGACCGTTAACACAGATCCATCGAACCCTAAGGAGCATCCATGAAACACCGCAATCTTTTCCTCGGCCTCGCCATCGCGGCCCTGCTGGTCGCCGCGATCTTCGATCCCTCGGTGCTGCACCTGTCCGCGTCGCATGCCCTGGCCGGCGTCGCGCTGATCGGCAACACCACGCTGTCGCCGTCCAACGTCCGGATCGTCGATCCGGTGCTGTCGAACGTCGCCCAGGGCTATGCCCAGGCCGAGCACGTCGGCAGTGCGCTCTTCCCGCGCGTACCGGTGGGGCTGCGCGGTGGCCAGATCATCGAGTTCGGCAAGGAGAGCTTCCAGCTGTTCAATGCCCGGCGTGCGCCGGGTGCTGCGACCAAGCGCGTGCGCTTCGGCTACCTCGGAAAGCCCTTCGCCCTGTTGCAGGATTCCCTCGAGGCGCAGGTGCCGCGTGAGTACCTGCAGGATGCCGCCAAGATGCCCGGCATCGATCTCGGCATGCGCGCCGTCAACATGGGCATGAGCACGCTGTCGCTCACCCTCGAGAACGACCAGGCGACGCTGGCCCGCACCGCGGCCAATTACGACGCCAACCACAAGATCGACCTCACGGCCGCGAAGTGGAGCGTCGACGCCAACAAGCCGAGCGTGGACATCGATACCGGCCGCGAGGCGATCCGCGCGAGCGTCGGCATGTACCCGAACACGCTGCTGCTGTCGGCGAAGGCCTTCAATGCAGCGCGCAACAACGCGAACGTGATCTCCCGCTTCCAGTACACCTCGCACGACTCGATCACGGCCGCGATGCTCGCCAATCTCTGGAACATCCCGAAAGTGGTGGTCGGTCAGGCGGTGTACTTCGATGACACCGGCGCCGCCGTCGATGTGTGGGGCGTGGATGCGATTCTCGCCTATGTGCCGACGCAGGTCTCGACCGTCGAGCAGCCGAGCTACGGCTACACCTACACCCTCGAGGGCAACCCGCTCGTCGAGCAGCCGTACTACGACCCCAACACCAAGAGCTGGATTTACCCGGTGAACTACGAGCGCGTACCGGTGCTCTCCGGCATCACCAGCGGTTACCTGTTCCAGAACTGCGCCTAATTGGCCCTTAAACGACACGTCCGGCCCGCGCCCGTCAAGGCGCGGGCCGCCAGGAGAAAGCCATGCCCGATACCGAACAGAAAGACATCACCACGGCCGACGTTGCGGCCACCGACACCGCCAAGGCGGTCGAGACAGCCGCGACCGACGCGGCACATAGCGCCGAGACCAAGGTCGTCGACGAGGTGAAGTCCACCGAGGCGGCCGCCGCGACCGCCGCGACCGCCGAGGCGCACCAGGTGGAGACCGACATCCACGCCAAGGTACAGGCGGCCGCCGACCAGGCCACCGCCGAGGCGAAGCACGAGGAAGCCGCCGCGCTGCACGGCATCCGCGCCATCCTCGCGCACCTGAAGGAAGAGCTCGCCGCTGTCGATCACGCAGCGGTCGCGTTCCTGAAGAAGATTCTCTAACTCAGACCGCGCGATCGCGCGCGGTCACAAGGAGTCAGCCATGCCCATGTACAAGGTCGTGTCACCGCTCAAGCTCGACGGCGAGCGCCGCGAGGTCGATGAGGAAATCGAGATGACGGCCAAGGTCGCCGCGCCGCTTCTGAAATCGGGTTCGCTGGTCGAGAAGCCCGCGGAGAAGCCGGCATCCACCGGCGGCCTGCTCGACGGTTCCGTCGGCGATATCGTGAAGGCCATCGCCGCGCGCGATGAGCACGGCGTTCCGCTGATGTCCGACGCCGACCTGCAGGCGCTCCTGGACGCGGAAGGCAAAGGCAAGAAGCGCAAGTCGCTTCTCGATGCGATCGCCGAGGAACAGCGCTCGCGCGCCGCCAGCAACCAGTAATAACGATTCCGCCACGCCATGACCTACGCCACGCAGCAGAACATGATCGACCGGTTCGGGAACCCGGAGGTGATCCAGATCACCGACCACTCGAACACCGGCGCGATCGACGCCACGGTTCTGGGCCAGGCACTGGCGGACGCGGACGCGGAGATCGACGGTTTCTTGGCCTCACGCTATGTATTGCCGCTGACGAGCGAGCCGCCGGTCCTGATGCGCCTCGCCTGCGACATCGCGCGCTATTACCTGTACGACGATCGCGCCACCGATCAGGTCAAGGAACGCTATCAGAACGCGCGCGACTTCCTCACCTCGATCGCCCAGGGAAAGATCACGCTCGGTGTCGATGCGTCCGTGGCGGTGGTGAGCGAAGGCCCGGAAGTCTCGGCGCCGACGCGCGTCTTCACGACCGATACCCTGGCGGATTACTGACATGGGCGCGATCAGCTCCGTCGAAGACGACATCATCAGCCAGGTGAAGGCGCTGCTCACGACCAAGGTGCGCGCGGTCGAATCGCTGCCCGGCGACTGGGACGAGGACACGCTGAAGCGCGTGCTGCGCGCGGTGCCAGGCGTGTACGTGGTGTTCGCCGGCGGCAACCCGGTGCAGGCCGGCGGCGTGACGCCGCAGATCCAGGCGAGCTTCGTGATCTACGCCGTCACCGGCCACGCGAGTGGCGAGGCCGCGCGCCGGCGCGGCGACAGCCAGCAGATCGGCGCCTACGAGATCCTGGAGACGCTGGTGCCGAAACTGCACGGGCGCCTGGTGCCGAGCACCGGCACGCTCATCTTCGCCGGCATGCAGAACCTGTTCACCGGCGCGCTCGAAAAACAGGGAGTCGCGATCTACGGCGCGACTTTCAACATGACGATGGCCTGGCCGGCGGATCTCGACCTCACCACGCTCGCCGCGTTCCAGACTTTCGACAGCAAGATCGACATGGCGCCGAAGAACGGCCAGACCGACGCCGAAGACACCATCACGCTACCGCAGTAGAGGAGAGACCATGCCCGAGACCATGTTCGTGAAACCCGCGCCCGGCGTGCAGGTGCGCGACCCGCAGACGCACGATCCGCTGCCGGCCGAAGGCGGCGAAGTGCCACGCACCATTTACTGGCTGCGCCGCCTGCGCGATGGCGACGTCACCGAAGTGCAGCCCAAGAAGACGAAGGAGAAGTGATCCATGCAGCTCGGTACCGTGAAGTGGTTCGACGAAAAGAAAGGGTTCGGCTTCATCGTGCCGGACCACGGCGGCGCGGAAGTGTTCGTGCATTTCTCGGCCATCGAGGGGCGCGGCTTCAAGACGCTCGTCGAGGGCGCCCGTGTCGAGTTCGATGTCACCCGCGACGCCAAGGGCCTGCGCGCGACGCGCGTCACCCCGGAAAAATAGGAGGTAGCCGATGAGCATTTCGTTCAACCAGATCCCGATCGACATCCGCGTCCCGGGTCAGTACATCGAGTTCGACAACTCGCGCGCCCAGCAGGGCCTGCCGGCGATGCCGCACAAGATCCTCGTGATCGGCCAGCGCCTCGTCGCCGGCACCGTGCTGGCCGGCGTGCCGACGCGCATCCTCTCCGCCGACCAGGCGCAGAACAACTTCGGCCGCGGCTCGATGCTGCATACGATGCTGCGCGCGCTGCGCAACGCCAACAACTACACCGAGTGCTGGGCGGTGGCGCTCGACGAGAACGTCGCCGGCGTCGCCGCCATCGGCAGCATCAATGCCACGGCCCCGCCCACCGCCGCCGGCACGCTCAATTTCTACATCGGCGGCAACCGCGTGCAGGTTGCCATCACCGCCACCCAGACGGCGGCCCAGGTCGCCACCGCGATCGCCGCCGCCGTCAATGCCGTGACGGATCTGCCGGTGACGGCCGCGGTGGACGGCGTCATCACCAGCAAAGTGAACCTCACCTGTCGGTGGAAGGGCGAGACCGGCAACTCGATCGACCTGCGCCTCAACTACTACCAGGGCGAGACCCTGCCGACCGGCCTGGCGTTCACGCTCACCGCCATGACCGGCGGCACGTCGAACACGGACGTCTCGACCGCGATCGCCGCCATCGGCGCCGAGCAGTACAACACCATCATCATGCCGTACGTCGACACCGCCAACCTCACGGCGCTCGAGACCGAGCTCTCGAACCGCTGGGGACCGCTGGTCATGAAAGAAGGCCAGGCGTTCGCCGCCGCCGCCGGCACGTTCTCGGCGATCGACACGCTCGGCGCGGCGCAGAACTCGCCCTTCGTGACCATCATGGGCGCGCAGGGCTCGCCCACCACGCCCTGGGAGATCGCCGCCGTTACCGGTGCGGTCGACGCCTACGAACCCGACCCGGCGCGCCCGCGCCAGACGCTCACGCTCACCGGCGTGCTCGCGCCCTGGACGCAGGACCGCTACACGCTCGATGAGCGCAACATCCACCTGCACGACGGCATCTCCACCTTCATCGTCGACGCCGGCGGCAACGCGCTGATCGAGCGTCTCATTACCACCTACCAGACCAACGCGCTCGGCGTCCAGGACATCTCCTACCTCGACATCGAGACCATGCGCACGCTCGCCTATATCCGCTACTCGATCCGCAGCCGCATCGCGCTCAAGTTCCCGCGCCACAAGCTGGCCGACGACGGCACGCACTTCGGCCCGGGCCAGGCGATCGTCACGCCGAAGATCATCCGCGCCGAGCTGATCGCGCTGTTCCGCCAGTGGGAAGACGCCGGTCTCGCCGAGGACATCGACCAGTTCAAGACGGACTTGCTCGTGCAGCGCGACGGCACCGACCCGAACCGGGTGGATGCCGTGATCCCGCCGAACATCATCAACCAATTCCGCGTCTTCGCGGGCCAGGTGCAGTTCCGGCTGTAACCCGGGCTGACCGATAAGGAGAAAACGAGATGAGCATGCAGCGACTCGGTAAAGCCTACATCAAGGTCGACGGCGGCCTGCTCGAAAGCCTGCCGGGCGCCAAGATCGACATCGGCGGCGTCACGCGCAACACCGTGGTCGGCTCGAACGCCGTGCACGGCTACGCCGAGCAGCTCAAACCCGCCGAGGTCGATTGCGAGATCTCGGTCGGCCCGGACACGAGCCTCGCCGCGATGAGCGCCTGGAACGACGTGACCGTGACCTTCGAATGCGACACCGGCCAGGTATACGTGGTGCGCAACGCATGGCTCGCCGACACCCTGGTGCTCA
>Ga0153916_10001230_pt1 | contig 18202 bp, 16 predicted proteins | sample Opewatmetagenome_FD_109642 | JGI IMG/M metagenome (GOLD analysis project Ga0153916, IMG submission 109642) | Freshwater wetland microbial communities from Ohio, USA - Open water 3 Core 3 Depth 4 metaG | ecosystem: Environmental > Aquatic > Freshwater > Wetlands | place: USA: Ohio, Lake Erie... | reverse complement strand
GCTCTCCTTGCCCCGTGCCTCTCCGCATACTGCACCATCTCCACCCGTACCGTAAATTTCCTTTGCTCTCCCCCACAAATATCCTTATACTTTAGCTGGGACATCGGTACGCCACCTCCGGATCTTGGCGAAAGTCGAGCTTTTTAACCAACTCAACTTTACCATATCCGAGTGGGTACCATGTCCCTTTATTCTACAATAATTACCCGCCCGGGCCAAAAACCCTTTATTTTCAATAAAAAATAAAGCCGGCCTTAAGCCGACTTATCACCTTTCGCCGCGATGGCCCTTCGCTATAAAGGATTATGCTGTCGCAAATAACCGCGGCCTTATATGCCGCCCGCCTTTTTTCACCAACCTACCCCCGCGGTCGCGACGTACGAATCGCCCAGCTCGCGGTGCGGCCGCCAGCAGAAGTCGAAACGGTAATTGCGCGCGGCGACGCCCAACCCCGCGGCCGGCACATTCTCCGGGTACCGGTACCCCGCCCGCAACGCCAATACCTTCGCGACCGTTGCCTCGCCGCCGACGGCTAAGCCGACGTCGCCGTCCTTGCGGATGCGGCCCTCCACCGTGGCCATAACGTTCGCCGGGAGGTCCACCGCCGCCGCCACCCGCGCCGTAGCGGGGTATGAGTCGCCGACCGACTTCAGCTCGACGTTGGGCGCGACGAGGTTGGCCAAGGCCACGCCCACCCGCGTCGCCGGCAGCGGCTTAAACAAAAAGCCGGCGTCCACGCCGAAGCCGCCGTCCTGGTATTCATAGATCTTCGTCGTAATGACCTTCAACGCGACGCCGAAGTAATAATTCGGCTCTTCGCCGGCGACGACCTGGCCGCCCAGGCCCTTGCCCCAGCCGAGCGCGAGCGTCGACTCGTAATCAGAGAAGGTCCGCCCGGTCAACCCCGGGCCGCCGGCCTCCGGGATGCCGGAAGCCTTGAAGTAGTTCACGCCGGCGGCGAAGGTCCCCAGCGCGAAGCCCCGGCCGGACATATTATAAGACAACGCGCCCGCGGCGTACGCGATGTCCTTAATCTCGCTGAAGGGATAATGGTACGTGAACTCGACGCGGCCCCCCGGGACCTGGTCGAGGCCCGCGGGGTTAAAGAACAGCGCCGACGGGTCGTCGGCCACGGCGGCGAAGGCGTTGGCCATGGCCGCGGCCCGGGCGCCGGCCCCCAGCCCCTGCCACGCGCCGGCCTCGCCGCCGGCCGCGGCCGCGCCCGCCGTGCCCGCGGCCGCCGAAATTATTACCGTCGCGACTAAAAAATTTTTTGGTCCGGAGCGCATCGGCGTCTTCCTTCCAAAATTCAACTTTTGGGAAAGCCAAGTTTTTCCGCCCACGCCGCCAGGATGCGGACCGGCCGGCCGTCGCAGCCGCGCGCGGCGTGCACGGTATACCCCTCCGCCAACACCTCGTCGCGCCGCTTGATGACGTAGTCGAAGCGGACCTTCGCCCGGCCCGCGGCGGCGACGGAAGTCTCGACCGTTAGCTCGTCCTCGAAGCGCGCCGGCGCGCGGTATTTGCAATAGGCCTCGGCCACCGGCATATAAACGCCCGCGGCCTCCATCTCGGAATACGGTACGCCCTTACGCTGCAGATAGGCCACGCGGCCATCCTCGAAGTACGCCAAATAGTTGCCGTAATATACGACCCCCATGGCGTCGGTCTCGGCGTAGCGAACGCGGAGGGGGGTTACGACGCACTCGCGGCCGGCGCTCCCGCTAGTCGCCGTCACCCTTCCCGCCTTCCTCGAAGAACCCCATCGCGAGGAACTTTTTGCGGCGGTCCTCGCGGAGGGTGTCGCGGGACATCTTTTCCAATTCCGCCAGGTGCCGCTCGAGGGCGTCGGCCAAAAGCTCCGCGGCCAGGTCGTAGTCGCGGTGGGCGCCGTACGCCGGCTCGGCGACGATCTCGTCGATGACGCCGAGGTTCATCAAGTCCTGCGCCGTGATCTTCATCGCGGCCGCGGCCTGCGGGGCGTACGCCCGGTCCCGCCACAGGATGGCGGCGCACCCCTCCGGCGAGATGACCGAGTAGTAGGCGTACTCCTGCATCAAGACGCGGTTGCCGACGCCGATGCCGAAGGCGCCGCCGGAGCCGCCCTCGCCGATGACGGCGACCACGAACGGCACGCGGAGGTTGAACATCTCGAGGACGTTGCGGGCGATGGCCTCCGCCTGGCCGCGCTCCTCGGCGCCGATGCCCGGGTACGCGCCGGCGGTGTCCAGAAACGAAATTACGGGGAGGCCGAACTTATCGGCCAACCTCATCATGCGCAGCGCCTTGCGGTACCCCTCCGGGTGGGGCGAGCCGAAGTTGTGCGCGATCTTGTCGGCGGTCTTGCGGCCTTTCTCGTGACCTATCCAAACCAATTTGCGCCCCCGGAACCAACCGACGCCGCACACGATGGCCTGGTCGTCGCGGAAGAGGCGGTCGCCGTGGAACTCCAGCGGCCTTTCGATAAACCGCCGGACGTAATCCATGGTGTAGGGACGGTCGGGGTGGCGGGCGAGGAGGACGCGGTCCCACGCCGTCAGGTTGGCGTATATTTCGGCGCGACGCCTCTCAAGTTCCTCTTCGCGCGCGGCCACCTCGGCCGCGGCGACGGCGTCGCCTTCCGTCGCCCCGGCCCGCAGCGCCTCGAGCCGTTCCTCCAACGCCGCGAGCGGCTTTTCGAATTCCAGCACGACCTTCTTCGCCCCGACGGCCATGTCCGTATGTAACCCTTTAGAACGACCCGATATACGTCAGGTAGAGCATGCGGGCGTACGCGCCCTCGTCATGGAGAACTTCGACCTGGTTTTCGAGCAGGTTCGTGAACCAGAACTCGAGGTTGAAGTTTTCGGTAACGCGCCACCGGACGCCGGCGTCCAGGTAGCCGCGGCCCATGCCGAGCGACTTCGGGCTGTTGTCGTTAAGGCCCACATCGTACGTTCCCAGCAACATCAAATGCGGGCCCAACGACTTCTCCAACCCGGCGAAGATGTCCGGGTCGCTGTCGTCCTTGTCCTCGATTACGTTGTAGGACCCGCCGAGGTGCAGGCCCAACGCGCCCAAAAGCTCGAGCTCCTGGGATAACACGAGGTAGAAACCCTTGGCTTTGAATTGGTAGCGGTCGTAGTCCACGTTTTGGCCCTCGCGGTGGGGGTCGAATTCGTAGTACTTCCCGTGGCCCTGGTCGTCGTAGCCGACGGCTACGGCCGGCATAATGGGGCCGCCGTTGGTGATGCGGAATTTGGCCTGAAATCCCGGTCGAGGGTTCATCGTCGGCGCGGCGCTGCCGAAGACGTCGACGCCGCCGTACGATATGCCAACGGTCAGATAATCCAGGACGCCTATTTCGCCCCGCACGACGAACGGCTCGACGCCGATGCTGGCCGCGTATTCGCCGCGCAACCGCGCCCAGGCGGTGGGGTTCTCGATAACCCAGGTTTCGCCCTCGGGCACGAAGTCCTCCTGGGCGTGCGCGGCCGCGGCCATCGCCGCCAACGTCAAAACCCAAAGCGCGGGCCGCATCCCGCGGCCGACGTTCACCTTTAAAAACCTGCGTAGCATAATCGCGGCTCCCGGGAAATGTTTTTCGATTAATAACTTACCGCCGACGCCGAGTCAAGCCTAATCCTTGGCCTCGCCCTTACCCTCGGGCCTAACGGTCAAGCGGACCTGCTTGACCCTCCGCGCGTCGGCCGCGGTCACGTAGAAATCGAGGTTCTCGAAGGACAGCCGCTCGCCGGTCTCCGGCACCTTCCCGGACAACGACGAGATGAAGCCTCCCACCGTCTCGTAATCTTCTTGGGGGACGGCGACGGCGAGCTGTTCGTTCAACTCGCCTATGTCCATGCGGCCGGCCACGAGCCAAACGTTGTCGCCGACTTTCTCCAAAAGTTTCACTTCGGCGTCGTACTCGTCGTGGATTTCGCCGACGATCTCTTCCAAAACGTCCTCGAGGGTTATCAAACCCGCGGTGCCACCGTATTCGTCGACGACGATGGCGAACTGCGCCTTGGCCGAGCGAAACTCCCGCAAGAGCTCATTTACCCGTTTGGATTCGGGCACGTAGAAAGGCTCCCGCAGTACGGACCGCAAGTCTCCCCCCGTGGCCTCGAGTTTGAATATATCCTTGGCGTGCAGAATGCCGAGCACGGTGTCGGGAGACTCGTCCACCACCGGGATGCGGGAAAAACCCCGCTCGACGACGACGCGCTTTATCTCGTCGAGGGGGTCGCGGATATCCACCGTTACCATCTCGACTCGCGGCACCATTACCTCGCGCGCGACCGTCTCGCGAATGCTGAAAATGCCGTCGATCATCTCCCGCTCTTCCTGGGCCAAGCGGGCGCCGCCCCGGGCCGCCGCGGCCTCCACCTCGGCGGCGGGCGACACGGCCGCGGGGTCCACGCCGGCGCGCGTCACCTTGGCGAGCGCGACCGCGACGACCTTCGCCCCCCGCGTCAGCGGGAACAACAAGAGGTAAACGAACTTCGCCACCGGCGCGAGGAAGTAACCGACCAGCTTCGCCGCGCCGTGCGGTAATAACACCCGCGACACCGCGCGCACCACGTAAAGCGCGGCGGCGCATATCAACCACGCCGCGGCCAAAGGCAGCGCCGGCAGCTCGAACGCCAAAAACGACGCCGCCGCGTACGACGCCGCGATCAACAAAAAAACCTCGACGACGAAGAGCGCGTTTAGTACGGGCCACGGCACCCCCGGCCTCCGCGCCCCCTCGCCCGCCGAGCGGCGGTCGCGGCCCGCGTTCACTACCACCGCCGACCGCGCGCCGACGAAAGCTCCGTACGCTACCAGTAAGCCTACGACCGTTATAAATGATGGAGGTTCGTCCACTGACATCGCCCTCGCCTTATCCTTCCGGCCTTAAGTGAATACCCAAAAACAGAGGGCCGTAACGCCGACCCCCAACAAAGCGCCGGCCGTGACTTCGAGAAAGGAATGTATACCCAAACGCACGCGCGACACCGCTATCGTCAGCGCCAGGATAAAAGTTATGGCGGCTATGAGCGGGTGCCGACTTAAAAGCGACACGGCGGTCCACAGGCCGAAGGCGGCCGCGGCGTGGCCGCTGGGAAGGCCGCCGCGCAGAAACGTCCCCTTGCCCGTAATCGCTTTCAAGACCAATACCAGCAGGACCGTCAAGCCCAACGAGACCAGCGCCACGTGCTCGGGCGTCCGCCGCACGCTCACGATGGTGGTCACGATGGGGCTCTTGAGCGCCTCGAAGAATATAAGATAACCTACCAGCACGGCGTTCAACGTCGCGAACAGGACCGCTCCCGCGGCCACGTCCTTGGCGACGCGCGCCATCGGATGGTACCGGTCGACCTCCAGGTCCAGGATAACTTCGAGGGAGGAGTTTATCATCTCGGTGATAAGGACCAGCGCGATCGTTATCAACAACAGTATGAGCTCGGTCTTGGTAATGGAGAACCATAGGCTGGCGAACAGAACCACGGCCGTAACGACGAAATGGATCTTGACGTTGCGTTGGGTGCGGAGCGCGTATACGATGCCTTCCAACGCGCTGTTGAAGGACCGCGCGAGGCCGCCCTCCCGCCAAAATAAGGCCTTTTTCGCAGATCCCTTCTTCTTGGCGGCGGTCACGCCCAACTCCTAAGCGGGCCCGGCGATGAGGTCCCTCGTCGCCCGGTCCATCTCGGCGCGGCCCCGGGCCGAATCGTCCTCGAGCCCGGCCAAGTGGAGGAGGCCGTGGGCCACGAGCACGGCGAGCTCCTCGTCCAGCGAAATACGCCCTCGTTCCGCCTGCTCCCGCGCCCGGTCCGCGGAAACGTAAACCTCGCCCCACAGCCATACCTCATCCGGCTCCGCCGGGTCCCGCCCTATGGGGAAGGCGAGGACGTCCGTGGGGCCGTCGCGGCGGCGGTACTTCCGGTTCAACTCGGCGAGCAAAGCGTCGTCCGCTATCGTGACCTCCACCACCGCCCGGGAGGGGACGCCGTAGCGCCGTCGGTAGCGCGCGATCAACGCCTCCAGGCGTCGCCGGCTAGTTCGACTTAGTTTCGGCGGAATGCGTAGACAGATATGGGACGACGTATTGTTGGCCATCCTCGGGGTACGTGGGTCGGATATGGAATATGCTGTTTAGGGCTTTTATCAAACTCTCTTTCACGACGTGGACTTCCGCCAGCGTGAGGTCGCAGGCGTCGAGTTGGCCGTCGGCCAAGCGGCCGCTCACGATCTTCTCGACCAACGAACGGATGTTGGTAGGCGTCGGCTCGTCGAGGGAGCGCGACGCGGACTCCACCGCGTCCGCCAACATAACGATGGCGGAGACCTTGCCGTGGGGTTTGGGCCCCGGGTAGCGGAAGTCGTCCTCGGCCAATACCCGGTGCTCGTCCAACTTTAAGGCCTCGTGGTAGAAGAACGAAATAAGGCTCGTGCCGTGGTGTTCGATCACGGCGTCGATAATCGGGGGCGGGAGGCCGGCTTCCTCCGCCATCTTGGCGCCCTGTTTGGTGTGGGAAGCCACGACCAGGCTGCTCATCTGGGGGGACAGGTGTTCGTGGCGGGCGTTCTCGGACCCGGTGTTTTCGGCGAAATACGCCGGCGCCCGCAACTTCCCGATGTCGTGATAATAGGAGGCCACGCGCGCCAAAAGCGGGTTGGCGCCGACCGCCGCCGCCGCCACCTCCGCCAGGCTCCCCACCACGATGCTGTGGTGATAAGTGCCCGGTGCCTCCAGCAACAGCTTGCGCAACAGCGGTTGGTTGAGGTCCGCCAACTCGAGCAACTTGAGGTCCGTCACGACGTCGAACGTCATCTCGAACAACGGCAGTAGTATCGCCAATATGGCCACGCTGGCCGCGGCGAGTACCGTCCCCCACCATATCTCCTCGCCGACGTCGCGCCACGGCGACATATCGACGAGGCCTATGCCTACCGCGGCCGCGGCCGCGGCGAGAGCGATGCCGACGAAAACGCGATAGAAGTCGGTGCGGCGGCGGATGTGCGCGACCAGAAACACGCTCGCCGACGCGGCGGCCAACGCCATAAGCGTCGGCCGGAAGGCCACGCCGGCCATTACGCCCGATAGCACCGCCAGCGTTATGGCGACGACGAAGCCGAAACCCACGTCCACCAAGAGCGTTATGAGCATCGCGCCCAAACAAGCCGCGAATATATATACCGCCAACGGCGAATAATTGATTAAAATAAAAGCTAGTACCCGCGAGACGAAACACGACGCCACCAGGACGACCGCCAACATCCACCAATAGCGAGGGTGCGCGCATAACGACGGCCTATAACGGAAGAAGAATATCCCCACAAGGGTGAGGATAATCGCGACCAACAACGACCGGCCGCCCAAAGACACAGCCAGATTTCTTATCGTCCTACCGGAATAAAGCGCCGCCACCGCCCGGATCTGAGCTCGGGTTATGACCTGGTTGCGCTCGACGATCTTCTCTTTCTCCCCCACCCAGCGCTCGACCGGGTCCACCGCCGCCCGGGCCTGGCGGCGCCGCCGCTCGGTCTCGGCCTCGTCGTATAAAAGATTCGGTTTGACGTTCAACGCCACGACCTCGGCCACGGCCCGCCCCTCGTCGGGGGTAAGCGACGTGTCCTTGGCGGCCAGCGCGCGCGCCCGCCCCGCGGCCGTCGCCGGGCTCAGAAGTTCGTCGGCCCCCACGATGGTTTCGCCCTCCCCCTCCCGCTCGAGCAGCGTCGCCGTCTTCGCCAAACCGCGGCGCTCGATTTCGGCCGTATCCAAGATGCCGTCCGCGAACAGAGCCGCCAACAACTCGGACGCCCGGCCGCGGACGGCGTCTAAAACCTCGGGCTCAGCCTCCAATAAAAAAACCAGCGTCTCGGGGCTGAGGGCGATGCTCAGCTCCTCCACGAACGCCTCTCGCTCGCGGCCCGTCTTGGCCGCGTACGTATCGGCCAACTGGCGCATTATGACGAAAAATTCGGAAAGTTCGTCTTGGGCGATGCCGGCGATATCCGGGTTCGCCCGGAAGACGGGCAGCACCCGCGCGGCCCCTTCGTCCTGCTCCCGCCGCAGCGCCGCGCGGTCCTTGTATACCGCGAATTTGTAAGGGGCCGTAACGTCGGTCTTGGCTATCGCCCCCTCCGTAAGCTCGGGCCGACGGAAGAACTGGCTCGGCGTCACGAGGACCGAGAGAACCACGAAGGTCCCCAGGCCGATGGCGGCGCGGTTGGCGTTGAGACGGCGCCACGGCCTTACGGCTTTCCTCTGGCCGAAGCCGCGGGGCCGGCCGCCCAAAAGCCGCCGCACCCTCACCTGAAATCTTTTCCCTAATGCCACGCCGATCCCTTACTCTTCCGCGGCGGGCCGGCCGCCGGGCCGGCGCTTCCCGGCCCGCGCCGCCAAAGCCCGCCGGTCCACCCGGTGCTTGGCCTCGTATTCGTCGTACGCGTCCACGACCCGTTGGATTATGGGGTGGCGCACGACGTCGCGCCGCGTAAGGTAAACAAAATCTATCCCTTCGAAACCCTTCAATACATCCTGGACTTCGACCAGGCCGGAACGGACGTTCTCGTCGAGGTCGATCTGGGTGATGTCGCCCGTCACCACCGCCTTGGAGCCGAAGCCGAGGCGGGTGAGGAACATCTTCATCTGTTCGTAGGTAGTGTTTTGCGCCTCGTCCAGGATAACAAAAGATTCGTTGAGCGTCCGGCCCCGCATATACGCCAACGGCGCTACCTCGACCACGCCCCGTTCGATGAGCCGCATCGCCCGGTCGAAATCCATCATGTCGTGAAGGGCGTCGTAGAGGGGGCGCAGGTACGGCGCGACCTTTTCGGTGAAGTCGCCGGGGAGGTAACCCAACTTCTCGCCCGCCTCCACCGCCGGCCGGACCAACACCAGCCGCCGCACCTCCTCCCGCATCAACATATCGACCGCCATGGCCATGGCGATATAAGTCTTACCGGTACCGGCGGGGCCGATGGCGAAGATTATGGTGTGGTCGCGGATGGTGTGCGCATACGCGCGCTGCCCCGCGGTGCGGGGCCTTATGAAACGGCGGCGCGACGGCACCGGTATGGCCTCGGACAAGAGCTCGGCCAGCTCCGTCCGGGGGTCGTCCCGCAGCGCGTCGAGGGCGTAGCTGATCTGCGAACCGGTGGCCTCCGGCGCCCCCTCGCAAGATTCCAGCACCCGTTCGAAGAGGTCCGCGGCGCGGTCCACGGCCTCTTCGTCGCCGCGGATAACCAACTCGTTGCCGCGCGCCACGATCTGCACGCCGAACATCGCCTCGGCCTGTTTCAGGTTCCGGTCGCCCGGGCCGTAAAACGCGGCCGCCTGGTCGTTATCCGGGATATAAAGGCGCGCCGTGAACAAACCGGGGGCGTCGCCTTGCTTTTGATTCGTGACTTTCATATCACCTCGCCGCGGCAACCAACGCGGCCTCGACCTCCCGCGGCGTTACCGCCACGAGAGTAACGTACTCCGGCACGTTCACTCGCACCGCATACCTGCCGGGCCCTCGAGGATATATCTCCGCGGTGAGCGACGCCAACGCCTCGAGTCGCCCGGCTTCGCCCTCCAAAGTGACCGATACCTGGGCCGGCGTCAGCTCGTACGCGCTCCTCTCGGCGCCTCGCACCGCTACCGATACCGCAGGGAACGAGCGCCGTTCGCCGCGCGCCACCGGCACGGTGACGAGGGCTTCGTCCGCGCCCACGAGCGTTATGCCGGCGGGGGCCCTTATGGGCACCTCGGCCGCGAACGGCGCGTCGCGCCCTTCGGCGTCCACCACCACCGACACCGCCCGCACCTTGTCCAACACCGTCACCGACCCGTAAAGGGTGGCTTTCGCCGGTTGGATTTCGGGCACACCCAGGTAAAACCCGGAGCGGGGCGAACCCGAAAAATCCACCCTGACCGGGACGCCCTTAGTGACGCGGCGCTCGAGCTCCACGATTACCGTCCGCTGGCTCAATATCGCCTCGACGGTCACGTCCTTGTCGCCGGCGTAGATCACGTCCGCGGGCGTAAGGCCGACGGTATAAACGCCGGCGTCCTTGTCGGCCACGTTCAATACCACTTTGAAATCGGCGGCGCCGAGGCCGAACAAGTCGCGCCCCTTCCCGGCGACGCGCAGCGAGACCTTCTCCGGTTCGGGACCGTTCACCGTGATGCCTTCCGGCACCCCCTCCAACTCCACCGGCACCTCGAGCTCACGGTAGCCCTCGCGGCCGCTCGCGATAAAGAACCACAACAAGACCGCCAACACCGCGGCCAATATTTTTAAACCCAAGTGGCCGAAGAGACGCCGCACGCGCCCCCGCAACTCCATCTCCACGCGACGGGCCATACCCTAAGCTATAACCTGCCTTTCAGGTAATCTTGCAGCGACGCTTTCAGGTCCACCACGCCCGTTGCCGGCTTCAGGACGCCGTCGACGGCGATAGAAACCCGTCCCGATTCCTCCGATATGACGACCACGACGGCATCGGTAACCTCCGTTATGCCGAGGGCCGCGCGGTGGCGCGCGCCCCAGCTTTTCGCCACCTCGGGGTTCTCGGTAAGGGGCAACATCACGGCCGCGGCGGCGACGCGGTCGCCCTCGATTATCGCGGCGCCGTCGTGTAGCGGCGAGTGGGTTTCGAAGATGGAGGCCAAGAGCTCCCGCGATATCTCGCTGTTCAAGCGGACGCCGCGCTCGACGTAATTACCTAAGGGGACCGTCCGCTCGAAGACGAGGAGCGCGCCGACGCGGCGGCCGGCGAACTCGAACGCCGCGTTCACGACGACGTCAACCGTGGTCTCCTTGCGGCCCAGGACCGCGCGCACCAGCGGGTTTTTACCGACCAGGCCCAGCGCTTTGCGGAGCTCCGGCTGGAACACGATTATCGCCGCCACGAGCCACAATCCCCGTAAATTCTCGAAAAACCAGTTGATGGATTGCAACTCAAAGAACGACGCCGCGCCCGCGACGAGGGCCACGATGGCCGCGCCCGCGGCCATGGGCGCCGCCGGCGTCCCCTTGACCAACAACATCAACCGGTAGATGACGAAAGCCATCACCAGGATGTCGACCGCGTCTTGAACTCTGAACGATAAGCCGAACATATTACGAGCGGACTACGGCGGCGGCGACGGCTAACGCCTGCGCCGTCGCGGCGACGTCGTGCACTCTTAATAAATGCGCGCCGCGGCGGGCCGCCACCAGCGCCGCGGCCACGGACCCGGCGAGCCGGCCGTCCACCGCCGCGCCCGTGAGCTTCCCGATAAACGACTTGCGTGAGTGCCCTATCATCACCGGCCGACCCAGGTCGGCCAACGCCGGGACGTTGTTGATGAGCGCCAGGTTGTGCTCGAGCGTCTTGCCGAAACCGATGCCCGGGTCCACTACCACTTCCTTAACGCCCTCGCCCTCGGCCCATGCGGCGCGCGCGGCGAGGAAATCCCGCACCTCGGCGACGACGTCGTCGTAACGCGGGTCCTGCTGCATGTCGGCCGGCGTGCCTTTCATATGCATGACGACGTACGGGAGGCCGAACTCGGCGCACACCGCCGCTACGGCCGGGTCGTCGCGGCCCGCGGAGACGTCGTTTATCATGGCGGCGCCCGCCTCCGCGCACTTCCTGGCCACCGCCGCCTTCCGCGTATCTACCGACACCGGGTAGTCGGCAGCTACCGCCTCCACCACCGGCATCACGCGGCGCAGCTCCTCGTCGGCCGAAACGTACGCCGCGCCGGGCCGGGTGGACTCGCCGCCGACGTCGACCACGTCCGCGCCCTCCTCGCGCAACTCCCGCGCGCGCGCCAGCGCGGCCTGGGGCGAGTTGAATTCGCCGCCGTCCGAGAACGAGTCGGGGGTGACGTTCAAGACCCCCACCAACAGCGGCTTGTCGAGCCGCCGCCGCTTTCCGTTTATCGTCAGCTCGGGGACCGCCTCCCACGAGGCCACGAGCCGCGATATCGACCGCCCCAGCGCGTCGAGGCCGAAATCCTGGCCCGTCAATTTCCGTCCTACGGAGGAGAGTTGCTGCGCCGTGCCGAACAAAATGGCGTCGCTGCGGGCGACCCGGCACGTAACCACCTCCCGGTGGACGGCAGCTTCGGCGCCCGACGACAACGCCACCTGTTTGACGATATTGGCCGCGGCCGGGCGGAGGTTTGTGACGTAAAAGGCGCGGGAGGTGAACTTGGCCGCCATGATATCCGCGCCGCGGGGCGCGACGCCGACAGCGACCATCAACTCGCGCGCCTGCGCCGGCGAGTCGAAATATACGCTCCGAACCGAAAGGGGAACGTCGTTGTCGCCCGTCATTCCGTCTCAAGGGCCGGCTTGGCGTCGGCGACTTTCCGCGTTTTAGGCGCCGTTTTCCGGGTCCGGCCCTCCTGGGGCTGCTTCTCCTTCGCAACCGGTTGCTTCGAAAACGGCGGCAATTTTTTACCGGCCAGCAAAATATCTATCTCCTCGCCGGTGAGCGTCTCGCGCTCCAAAAGCTCGGCCGCGATGAGTTCCAGCATCTTCTTATGCTTTTTCAACAATCTATGGGCGCGGTCGTACGCGCCGTCCACCAGGCGCCGGATTTCGCAGTCGATGGCCTGGGCGGTCTGCTCGGAGTAGTCCCGATGTTGGGCTATCTCCCGGCCGAGGAAGATAGCCTCCTCGCGCTTGCCGAACGCCACCGGCCCCAGCGTCTCGCTCATCCCCCAATCGCACACCATCCGGCGCGCGAGCTCGGTGGCGTGCTCGATGTCGTTGCCGGCGCCGGACGTTTCCTCGTTGAAGACCAGCATCTCCGCGGCCCGGCCCCCCAACATGTGGTCCAACAATATGCTGCAATACTCCTTGGAATACGTATACTTCTCTTCTTCGGGCAGCGACTGGGTAAGGCCCAGCGCCATCCCGCGGGGAATGATGGTGACCTTGTGCACCGGGTCCGAGCCGGGCGTGAGCTTGGCTACCAGCGCGTGGCCCACCTCGTGGAAGGCGGCGATCCTCTTGTCCTTTTCGCCGATGACGCGGCTCTTGCGCTCCGGCCCCATCATCACCTTGTCGCGGGCCTCTTCCAGGTCGGCCTGCGTCACCGCCTGGCGGTCCTTGCGCGCCGCTAAAAGCGCCGCTTCGTTAACCAGGTTGGCCAGTTCGGCCCCGGAGAAGTACGGCGTCCCGCGCGCGACGGCCTCCAGGTCGACGCCCTCGGCCAGCGGGATCTCGCGGGTATGCACCTGCAATATGCCGAGGCGGCCTTTGAGGTCCGGCCGGTCGACGACGACGGTGCGGTCGAAGCGGCCCGGGCGGAGGAGCGCCGGGTCGAGGACGTCGGGCCGATTGGTCGCGGCCAGCAATATGACGCCCTCGTTGCTCTCGAAGCCGTCCATCTCGACGAGGAGTTGGTTGAGGGTTTGCTCGCGCTCGTCGTGGCCGCCGCCGAGGCCGGCGCCGCGGAGCCGCCCCACCGCGTCCAGCTCGTCTATGAAGACGATGCACGGCGCGCGCTTCTTGGCCTCGTCGAAGAGGTCGCGGACGCGGGCCGCGCCGACGCCCACGAACATCTCGACGAAGTCGGACCCGGAGATGGACAAGAACGGCACGCCGGCCTCGCCCGCCACCGCCCGCCCCATCAGCGTCTTCCCCGAGCCCGGCGGCCCGATCAACAATACGCCCTTGGGGATCTTGCCGCCGAGCCGCTGGAACTTGCGCGGGTCCTTCAAGAACTCTATTATCTCCTGGAGCTCCTCTTTGGCCTCCTCCGCGCCGGCGACGTCCTCGAACGTGGCCTTCTGTTTTCCCTCGTCGAAGAGGCGCGCGCGGCTCTTGCCGAAGGTAAGGGCCTTATTGTTGGGGCTCTGCATCCGGCGAAAGAGCCAGATGAAAAATACGAACAACAGGATATATGGGCCTACGGAGACGAGGATCGTAAACCAGGCCGACCTCGCATCCTGGGTATCGACCTTGACGCCGGCGGCCTCGAGCTTTTTGACGAATTCGGAGTCCACCACCGGCGCCTGCGTTTTGAATTTAGTGAACGGGCGGGCTTCCCCCTCGGTGCGGGCCTCTTTGCTCAACTCGCCGGTCACCTTGTTCTCCTGGAGGGTTACGGTCGTCACGACGCCCTTACCCACCAGGTCGGTGAATTTCCAATAAGGTATTTTGGCGACGTACTCGGCCTTCATCACGAAGAACTGATAGACCGAAGCGACGGCCAGGATTATTATTAACCACGGGAGCAGTCCCCGTAAGGTGCGTTTCATCGAAACCTCCGACGGCGCGGAGAAATATCATCGGCGCGACATTTTCGTATTTTACCCCGTATAAGATTATCATAACGGCGCGTTTAAAACAAGGCATTTCGCCGCGCCGCCGCGGCCCCATTATTAACGAACCCCGGCCTTTGACGCCGAAGGACTTTATTTTAAAAGATTTATTGACACGCTAAAAGGCGGATGTTATAAAAAAGTCCTTCGTTATTCGCCTGTCCCGCGTCCGGGAGGGCGCCGGGCCGGAGGACGGTGCCGTAACGAGGGGATTTATGCGCCGCGAGGCCCGCCCCTATGCTAGGCGCACAAGGAACGGTTCAAGTCTATACCGGCGACGGCAAAGGTAAGACCAGCGCGGCCCTCGGCCTCGGCCTCCGCGCCTGGGGCCACGGCGCCCGCGTCCTCGTCATCCAGTTCATGAAAGGGCGAATAAACTACGGCGAACTCGGCGCGACGCGACGGCTCGAGGGGTTCGACGTCGAGCAGTACGGCCGCGAGACCTTCGTGGACCGCGACGCGCCGGCGGCGGAGGACGTGGCGCTGGCGCGCGAGGCGCTGGCCCGGGCGCGGCAGGTCGTCGCCGACAACGAGTACGACCTCGTCATCCTGGACGAGGTGAACGTCGCCGCCGACTACGGCCTCGTCGCCGCCCAAGAAGTCTTGGCCCTTATCGCCAACAAGCCTCCCGAGATGGAGTTGGTCCTGACGGGTCGCGGCGCGCCCGCCGCATTCGTCGAGGCGGCGGACCTGGTGAGCGAGGTGCGGGAGATAAAACACCATTACCGCACGGGCGTCCCGGCGCGGAAAGGGATCGAGTTTTGAGGGGCGCCGCGGCCGTAACGACCACCGACTTCCTGACGCGCTTCCTGGCCGGCGACCGGCTGGCGCTGGCGCGCGCCATCTCGGCCATCGAGGACGAGGCCGACGGTTACCGCGACTTCTTGCGGGAAATTTACGACCGCGCCGGCAACGCCTACCTCGTCGGCGTCACCGGGCCGCCGGGGGCCGGCAAGTCGACGCTGGTGTCGCACGTCGCGGAGCGCTACGCCGCCGCGGGCCAAGACGTCGGCATCGTCGCCGTCGACCCGACGAGCCCATTCACCGGCGGCGCGCTGTTGGGCGACCGCATCCGGATGAAGGAGCTGGCCGGCAACGAGCGCATCTTCATCCGTAGCATGGCGACGCGGGGCAGCCTGGGCGGCCTGGCCAAGGCCACCGGCGAAGTCGCGCTGACGATGGACGCCTTCGGCTTCGACGCCGTGTTCATCGAGACCGTGGGCGTGGGCCAGAGCGAGCTCGACGTCGCCAACTCCGCCGACACGACGGTGGTGGTCGTCGTTCCCGAGTCGGGCGACGCGGTCCAGGCGATGAAGGCGGGCCTGATGGAGATAGCCGACGTGTTGGTGGTCAACAAGGCCGACCGCGAGGGCGCCGACCTTATGGCCCGCGAGCTCCGCGTCACCCTCGACCTCAAGGCGGGGAACGGGTGGCGGCCGCCGGTGGTCATGGCGGTGGCGACGGAGGGCCGGGGCGTCGACGACATAACGGCCGCGGTAGCGGCTCATCGCTCGTACTTGCGGGAATCGGGCGAACTCGTCGCGCGTCGGCGGGCGCGCGTGCGGCGTCAGCTCGCCGAACTGCTCGCCTACGAATTCAAATGCGTTTGCGCCGCCACGCCGGGCTACGAAAATTTGTTGGAATTCTTAACCGCCGAGGTGCAAGAGGGGCGCCTTACGCCCTACGAAGCTTCGGCCCGGCTCTTTAAAGAAGTCTCCCGCGAAATGTAACGTCGAGGAGGAGCGAAGATGGCCTGGAACTGGGACCCCGCGCAAGAGGAAACCCGCGCCACGGCCCGGGATTTCGCCCAAACATATATCGACCCCGTAAGTCAAAAGCTGGACCGCCGGCCGCCGGAGTTCCCGGAGGATATCTTCAAGGCCATGGCGAAAGCCGGCTTCCTCGGCTACCCGTCGGACCCGGCGTACGGCGGCGGGGGTAAAAACAAGCTTCTCTACGCGACGCTCATCGAGGAAATTTCGTACGCCGACGCCGCCCTCGGCATCGTCATGGCCGTGCAGGTGCTGGCCTCGTACCCCATCGAGAAGTTCGGCACCGAGGAACAGAAGAAGAAATACCTGCCGAAGATGAACGCCGGCGAGGTCCACGGCGCGTTCGCGCTCACGGAGCCGGGCGCAGGTTCCGACGCCGCGGCTCAGCAGGCCACCGCGCTCCTCGACGGCGACCACTACGTCCTCAACGGCGAGAAAATTTTCATCACCTCCGGCAACGTCGCCGACGTCGTCGTCGTCATCTGCCGCGCGGGCGACGACCCGGAGAAGGCCAAGGTGAGCGCCCTCATCTTCGACAACCCCAAAGACCCGGGTTATTCCACCGAAATTTTGAAATACAAGATGGGCATCCGAGCGTCGACGACGGCCCGCTTATACTTCAAGGACGTGAAGATACCCAAGGAAAACTTGCTGGGGGAAATCGGTAAGGGTTTCCGCATCGCGCTGAACACGCTCGACGGCGCGCGCGTCGGCGTCGCCGCCCAGTCGGTCGGAATCTGCCAGCGCGCCTTCGACCTCGCCTCGGCCTACGCCAAGACGCGCGAGCAGTTCGGCGCCCCCATCGCGAAGCTGCAGGCCATCCAGTGGATGATAGCGGATATGTCCGTCCGGCTCGAAGCGGCGCGGCTCCTCACGTACAAGGCCGCGCGCAAAGAGGCCGCGGGCGAGCCGATGGGGCTGGAGGCCGCGCAGGCCAAGCTCTTCGCCTCCGAGGCCGCGAACTTCTGCGTAAATAAGTGTATGCAAATTCACGCCGGCTACGGCTACGTTGGCGACTTCTCGCGCGTCGAGCAGCTCTACCGCGACCAGCGCATCACCGAAATTTACGAGGGTACCTCCGAGGTCCAGCGCCTCGTCATCGCCGGGCATCTGTTGCGGTAACGACGTTCCGCCCGAAAGAGGGGTCGGGAGCCATGTTTAATAAAAAGGAACTCGAGAAAATCGCTAAGGCCAAGGCGGAATGGGACAAGAAGGCCGCGGCGTGCGAGGAGCGCGACGCCCTGTTCGAGACCGTCAGCGGCGAGGCGGTGGCGCCGCTCTACACGCCCGCCGACGTCAAAGACCTCGACTATGAAGCCGACCTCGGCGTACCGGGCGAGTATCCGTTCACGCGGGGCGTCCAGACGAACATGTACCGCGGCCGCCTGTGGACCATGCGCCAGTTCTCCGGCTTCGGCTCGGCCGAAGACACCAACGCGCGGTATAAATATCTTCTCAGCCACGGCCAGACGGGGCTCTCCGTGGCCTTCGACCTGCCGACCATCATGGGCCGCGATTCCGACCACCCGTACTCCCAGGGCGAGGTCGGCAAGTGCGGCGTCGCGATATCGTCGTTGGCGGACATGGAGGTCCTCTTCGACGGCATCCCGCTGGGCGAGGTCTCGACATCCATGACGATCAACGCCCCCGCCGCGCTCCTCTTGGCCTACTACGTCGCCGTCGGCGAGAAGCAGGGCATCGACTCCAAACTCCTGCGCGGGACCATTCAGAACGACATCCTAAAGGAATACATCGCCCAGAAGTCCTGGATCTACCCGCCCGAGCCGTCGATGCGCATCATCACCGACATCATGGCCTACTGCGCCGAAGAGGTCCCGAAGTGGAACACCATATCCATTTCGGGGTACCACATCCGCGAAGCCGGCTCGACCGCGGCTCAGGAGCTCGCCTTCACGCTGGCGGACGGCTTCGCGTACGTCGAGGCCGGCATCGCCGCCGGCATGGACGTGGACACCTTCGCGCCGCGGCTCTCCCACTTCTTCAACGCCCACCTCGACTTCTTCGAGGAGATCGCGAAGTACCGCGCCGCACGGAGGATGTGGGCGAGAATCATGCGCGAGCGGTTCGGCGCGAAGGATCCTCGATCGTGGCGGCTTCGCTTCCACACGCAGACGGCTGGCTGCACGCT
>Ga0153916_10001229_pt1 | contig 18223 bp, 16 predicted proteins | sample Opewatmetagenome_FD_109642 | JGI IMG/M metagenome (GOLD analysis project Ga0153916, IMG submission 109642) | Freshwater wetland microbial communities from Ohio, USA - Open water 3 Core 3 Depth 4 metaG | ecosystem: Environmental > Aquatic > Freshwater > Wetlands | place: USA: Ohio, Lake Erie... | reverse complement strand
TCGGTGACCGCCAGAGCATAATAATTCCCATCCCACACGTAAATATTAGCCTCGTCCAGCTCCTCGGCCACCTGGCGTGGAGATTTGCCTGCCAACGTAAACGCACAGGTCGGCACGCGCTCCTCCAGCCGTCGGGTATCGGTGATGCCATAAACTATCACCCCTGGAGTCTCCGCCAGGATATCCAGCAAAGCTTGGCTTAATTCGAACTCGTAGCTGCGAATGGCTGACATGCCCTCCTTAAAGCGCAGTCACCGTCCGGTGTAGTCAGCTGAATAACGCTCAGCCTTTTCTGCCCCGAAGGTTTCGCCCACCCATTCGATGTATTCCAGCGCCCCCAACACTCCGCATATCCCTTCAAAATTACCGGTGCCGGTCTCAAACTTGCCCGGTGGGTCTGAAGGAGCAGGGCGGACCCTGTATGCGGTCAATTGATCGAGCAAATCGTACTTCCCATACAATACGCCCATGTGGGGACCAAAGAATTTGTACTATGAGACTCAATGAGCAAAAGGATAAACTGGCTTTTGCAGCCAGGTTGTTGATCTAGTCACCGACTGGATGAGTGATAAGCCCAATAACCGGCAGGTATAATTTGAGCTGTACCTGCTCGCCATGGATTTTTACCTTGAATTCAAGGAGTACCTATGCCCCTCGACCTTCCAACGATCCGCTCGAAGTTTCCTGCCCTGAAGCGCCTAGCGATCTTTTTCGACAACCCCGGAGGCACACGGGTCGCCCAACCCGTCCTTGATCGAATGAATGCTTATCTAGTCGAGCATAACGCCAACCACGGCGGCGCCTTCCAAACCAGCCGGGAATCGGATTCTCTATTAGACGAAGCCCGCACTGCTCTGGCGTATTTCTTCAATGCCTCCAGGCCGGAGGAAATCATCTTCGGTAACAACATGACCAGCCTGACCTTCACCATCAGCCGCGCTATCGCTCGTACCTGGCAACCCGGGGATGAGATCGTCGTCACCCGCCTGGACCACGACGCCAATATCACTCCCTGGGTGATGGCGGCAGAAGACCGGGGTTGCACCGTTCGGTGGGTGGATTTCCATCCTGAAGACGGCACCTTGGACCTGGAAACCTTCCAGAAAGCACTGGAAGGCCAGCCTCGGTTGGTGGCCTTTGGTTATGCCTCCAATGCCTTGGGAACGATCAATCCGGTCGCCAAGCTGATACGCATGGCGCATGAAGCTGGCGCCTGGGTGTACATCGACGCCGTACAGTACGCTCCGCATGGCCCGATCGACGTTCAGGCGCTGGATTGCGACTTCCTTACCGCCTCAAGTTATAAATTTTTCGGTCTGCACGCAGGGGTGTTGTATGGCAAGTATGAACACCTTGAGAAGTTGACCGCCTATCGGGTTCGCCCAGCCCCGAAAGATCCCCCAGGCAAATTCGAAACAGGGACACAAAACCATGAAGGGATCGCCGGGATGCTCGGAGCAATCGAATATCTGGAATGGGTGGGAAAAACCTTTGGGGGGATTTATGAGAAGAAATATGCGGATCGCTACCTGGGTCGCCGGCTGGTTCTCAAGCAGGCCATGGCAGCCATCCGCGCCTACGAGTATGAGCTGAGCCGGGCCTTGCTGGAAATCCTGGAGGAAATTCCAGGGTTGACTCTGTATGGATTGCGAGATGTGCGTCGGCTGGAAGAGCGCGTCCCTACATTCTCATTTACCTTGCAGAATCAGCAACCTCGCCTGGTGGCAGAGAAGCTGGCAGATGCCAACATCTATACGTGGGATGGTAATTACTATGCCCTGGCAGTGACAGAGCGATTAGGCTTGGAAGAAAGCGGTGGGATGGTGCGCGTTGGCGCAGTACACTATAATACCCTGGATGAGGTTTCCAGATTTCGCCAAGCTATGGAAGCAATTGTTGCCTTCGAATAAGACTGACAAATATGCCTTTAGAGCGCACGTTAATAAGGATGTTGAATTTGAGCAACTACCTAACAGCCTATGAGTTCAGTGTGATCGGATAGCTTGCTTTCAATGCCTGCGTCTCCTTGACCTACTAGTAGAAAAAATCCAAAATACCACACATGAGTTATCGCAGATTAGTGTCAGAGATGGTAAAGTGACTGTCCTTAGCTGAAGCAATTCCAGGTATGGTGCGAGTTTCGGGAGGCTCAAATATATATAGAACCACGATGAGAAATAAACTCATTTTATGACGTTTGTTTCGTTAATTTGAGTCTCATTAGAGAAAAGGTTGCCTGCTCCCACTTCTTCGTTTCGATCGTCCCAAAACCATTTCTAAGTTAAAACTCTGTAGGACCGGAACAATTATCAATAGCGTCATCTCGTGCGTATGTTTCTACAGCATGAAAGCCCCTTTCGCTCAAGTTTTCTAATACCGCTTGAAGCAGTCTTTTACCCAGCCCTTGTTTTTGGTATTCCTTCTTGATATACAGACATGAAATCAAAACTGCATCGGGGCTTGGTGAGGACATAAGTTGTGAGTATTCAGCAACATTCGGAAGCAGTTGAGGGGGAGCATATTGAGCATAACCAACTGCTTCTCCCTCCACATAGAGAATCATCCCACAACAACCGAACATTCTCAGCGCTTTCTTGAACCAATCCTGTTTAATCTCGATGGCTTTCTCTTCAGCCAGTTTCAACCTGCCATGCTCATCCTGACCAAAATGTTCAGGAGCCTCCCAGTAAATACACCCATTACAGGGCGAAAACAAATCGGTGAAGGTCAGATCGCTGATATCCTTTATCTCTATTTTCATAAATTCGCTCCGAACTTGCAGTGCTAATACCGTCTGGATGAAGTTCAGATGTCACGAGAACGGAGTGTAGATAGGTGGGCACCAGCAGGGTTAGGTGACACCTGGTGAATAAGCACTCAGTGCCTCTGAGACTTCTTTACGAAAACTTTCCTTGTCAAGTATAAAAGACTTGATGGGCTTTTCGTTCACAACGCATCCCTCAAAATAACCACGCTTCTTGACCTCCTCCAGTTCTATTGATTTGTCCATCCACCTGATTGGAATCTCTGGAGCTACCTCTTCGATTGCTTGTTCTGTAATTTTCAAGAAAGCGTAGGAAAAAGGGCAAAATGAGGGACCGAAGATGATCAATGCCTTGCCCTTGTCTTCTTCTTGAGGGATATACTCAACTTCTTTCTCCACAAGAAGTTGATAGACAAAGCCTGCCTTTAGTGGATAGTACAAGAGATTGGGGTCTTCACCAGCTTGCTTGAACCCTTCTTTGGTGAAAAAGTCATGCGCAGGATATTGCCCGGGCTTCTCTCCTGGAAACGTCCTGGTCACAAGGGCAAGCGGCGGCATATTATCAAACCAGACCTTTGGCGTTCTCATCTCTCCCAACAGGCTTGAAAATAGTTGCCTTGCAATCCCTTTTCGCCAGTGCTCTTCCTCAGGGACGTAGATGCAATGAATTCGGACAACCCCCTCCTTGGGAATAGGTTCATACTGGATAAACCCTACTGCAGCAGATCCTTCATAAGCCAATTTAGCAAATGCGCCCAATGCTCGAAGCATCTCTATTGCCCATTCTCTCTTTTCTTCCACACCAGTGATGAACTTTGGATCACTCCTCTTATTAGGTGGTATGCAAATACTGCATAGATCATCTATGTTTTCAAAGGTAACATCCCTTATATTGATTTTACTCATCTTGCTCTCTTTCTCCTTCTTGTCCGCCATATCACTGAAGATATGCCGAATAACGGGATTGGGCTGAACCGCTACGAATAGTCACCTGCAGCGATGGGTTGGACGGTGCATTACCACCACCCTTTTGTCAGGGATATGTAGGGATAGGTTGCCCTTCGCTCCTCATACGTGTGTTTGCAGCTTCTGGACAGTATGCACTATTACCTTCTTGAGATCGTCCTTGGTCTTCTGGGGCTTCCAACCAAGCACCTGCTGAGCCTTCTCCGCAGATTCTATTACAGAGTGTACGCAAGTAGGATCCGCTCTCAATTCGATCCTACTCTTCGAACCAGTCAACTCGATGAGAAGTTGATAGAGCTCGCGATCTGATAAGTAGGTGGCAGGGTTGGATAGATTGAAGACCTGTCCATATGCTTTTTCGTTAAGCGTGGCTAACAGAAAAGCTTGAACGACCTCGGTCACATGGATACTTGCCCGGCCCTGACCCTCTACCACATCGATGGTTGCATCTTGAAGCACCTTGTTGAGCATTTGTTGGCTTAGAAGCAGGGCTTCGTCGTCATCAAATACCACCACTATCCTGAAGACAGTGATAGGCAACCCGTACCGATGATGATAGCAGAGGCAGAGCTTCTCAGTGACGAGTTTCAGGATGCCATATTCCGGTTCCGGGTGCCCAGGACCTGCTTCCCACAGCTCAGGCCTACAGGATGATTCCTCATCTACTATAAGGGATTGGGGCTTGCCATAGACAGTCTCACTACTCGCAAGGAGAAAGTGGCTTACACCTTGGGTCCTGGCAGCTTCGAGGAGATTGAGAGTGCCTCGAATGTTTACGTCGAAAAGATCGGCTAGGGGAGGCATCTGCCTCCAGCCAAACCAACTGAGGGCCAGGTGGTAGATGACATCTACCCCCTTAACTATTCGCTCAACAAGAGCTCTATCAGCCATTCCTCCGTGCAACTCATCGTCACCTATGCCGACTAACTCCAGCTTTGGGTGTGTTTCTCCTGCAAGCTGCCCACTGAAAACGTCGAGTACTGTCACTTTGTAGTCTTGTACCAACAAAGCTCGAGTAAGTAAAGAACCAATGTACCCCCCTCCGCCTGTAACCAATGCACTTTTTGTCATATCTGCATCACTTTCTCTCGAACCCCTTACTGCATATACTCTCTGCTCGGTGAATAGGAACAGACTTATTCGCAGAGCTTTCCAACAGCCCAGAGCTCAGCTGTCCGGCGACTCGGCATTGCCCGAAGCAAGACGGACATTCCTGGCTATTTTCAAAGTTAGCATGTAAGTTGATGGTAACAATTTTGGAAGTATAGGCTTGCTCTTATCCATATCCTACCCATGTGGTTTGTTTGGGCATCGCCAAAATCTCTTCGATTTTCAACCTTTTATCCGGATTAGGGCCAACTGCCTCATCAAACCGAGATGCTCTCATCACTATGGCCGAATCTGCACCACGGTCGGTCCCTGCTATCCCGATCACTCTTTCGCCGACCGGGACCGCCCCTGCCTCGACTGCCATGAAAACTACCTCTACAGCAGTGCGCAAGCCGTGGCCTCCGACACAGATCAGCGTCATCCAAAACAGGCCGGCTTCCGGCCATTTTACCTCTACGGTCTCTTTTTCCCACCAGTTCCGAAAAGTAATTTGCTTGAAGGGTTCTTCAATCCAATCGACGACTTTGATTCCCAATTTGCCCAATTTCTCCCGTTCCTCTCTAGCGATTAAGGGAAATTTATACTCTGGATATTGCTCCCAAGAGGGAGGGCCACTGACGCACACCACAGGAATCTTATGATCGCACGCGAACAGATGCTCAGCTGTCTGAATGGCAGTTCCACCGGAGATGGAGGCAATGATTATTGCCTGAATATCCCCACTGCAAGCTCTTTTGGTAACCGCCTTGATAACCTCTGCGGTATTGACCTCGCCTGGACTCTCAAAAAAGTGAATAAGACGTTCAGTCATGGGAAGAATACTCTTCTTCTCAATAATAATACTATACTCTACTACTCTTCATAAATTGGAATTATCTCCTTGACAATGCTCTCCTCTTTATAAAACTCTTGTTGCAGCTCTTGCCAGAAATTCGTAGCCTTTTTTAACCCGCGCGCTCCCATACACCTTGCGGTTTTGGTATATAAATCTTGCCTTATTCCCCTCCTGCCGCTTGGCAACTCCACCATCTGTTTAACGCTCATCCCCTCTTCCCTCATGAAATAGTCAAATACCCTGGCTACACCTGCGAATCCAACTGAGCAGGATAGGACATCTACATCAAAACAGATTTTTGCTGAGAGGGTTGAAGGCTCTTCGATTCCTCTTGGTCCGTGGGCTCTGATGCAATGACAAATTTCTTCTATTTCTTGTTCGGTAAACCCCGACTTGATAAGAAAACTGGGAGCAATCGCTGCGCCAGCTACATAGTGATCTTGACCCATCTCGGGATGAAGCCTACCAATATCATGGAGCAGGATGGCTGCCAGTACGATTTTCATGTTAGCCCGTTCTGCCTCGCTGATCAGGATTCCCCGCGCCAGATCCCTAAGGTTGTGCTGCCAGTTATGGTGGATTAGGCTTCGCTCAGCGTAATCTTGTTCAACACTTGTGTACAAAACCTGTAGTTCAGGGTATTTCGTTAAATAAAAATCTAGCTGCATGATTTTTTCTCAAACCTTCTTTCTTACTAGAACGCACCAGGTGGTATACGGGAAAGGATTGTACTCCAGGAAATTCTGGCCTCCTTCCAGGTATTTCATCTTCTGCTCCACCAGGCTGATGAATTCCCAACCCTCGAAGAGCCGTCTAATGGTAGTTTCATCGAAAAAACAGTGCAGTTGTCCTTGCTCCGGCCCGTCGGGGCAGATGAAGGTGTTCAGCTCGATTTCTGGACCCAAGCCATAGGTATCGGCATTGGTGGATTTGAAGGTCCCCATGAAAAGACCATTTGGGAGCAGGCAGTCATAGACTGTGTCGATCGATAATTTAATATTGCTGAAAGTGTTGTGGTACAGCGCGTTCCAGCTAACTATCCCATGAAAAGTTATACCTGGCCATGGACAAACGGTCATGTCCGCTTGTGCCAATTCAACGGACAAATTGGCCTCGACTAGCCAGGCACGCGTCAGTTCCAAAGCGTTAGGTGCCAGGTCACTGGCATAAACATCGTGACCCAGACTGCTCATTAATACAGTGTGCCTGCCACCGCCACAGCACAGGTCCCAAATCCGCAGTGGGCGCTCTGTAAATATCTTCTCAAGGGTGATCACAAAGCTGTGCACAGCCGTTTGGGGGTAGGGCGGCCGAAATCGCTCTTCCAGGATCAGCTTGTTCCAATCCGCCATAGGATCACCTACATCAGGAAATCAAAATGTCAAAGTTGTTTATTAGTAGGGCTTTATGCCAGTAAAACCTAATAGACAAAATGCTCTCTGATTAAACAATAGATGGTTGCCAACAAACCACAGGTCTGGCTCAGCAGCTGCGGTGGGACTGGCAAGTCTCCATTGCTATTATCGCGCCATTTCTGGAAACATGCCTGCGCGCGAGAATCACAGCCGCTGCCCGCTGGTAGGGTCAGGGAATGGCGCCTGGGACTTAGATAAGGCAGACCCGTTGCTCTCCATTTCTTATGAGAGTGCCTCAGTGCCTTTACCATATCCTGGTTTCCATTCCCTGCCACATCGAACCGGATATGAGGTTTTCCCTCATCCGGCTCACCGACAACCTTCTTCTTGCGGATTTCAAGGTCTGGAGTCGCATATTCCGCTTCGGTAGAAGTACTCCAACCCGCTATGTGCTATCAAGAGCTCAAAGCCACATTCATTCCATTGAGCTCTTGACCCTTTCTGTGTTCTTACCCACTGTCGTAACCGTTGTCTCACATATAGATCCAGCTCTTGAAATTTTGTAGTACTGTTCCCAATGCGAAAGTAATTCCTCCACCCGCGAATGATCATATTGAGATACCTAATCACTTCTTCCAGTGGGTTGCTCAGTGTTATCCGCATGGTGATTTCGTGGATCTTCCTTCGCACTGCTTTCATGGCCTTTTGTCCTGGCCATATGTAAGGCATGAGCTTGTGGGTTTTCTTAGTCTTCATTTTGTGGAAGTGGAAGCCAAGAAAGTCAAAGCCTTCTTGTCCCATATCCACAATGCGGGTTTTGGTGGGATGTAGGGTCAGTTTCAATCTGGTCATAATCTGCTTGACCTTCTGCAAGGCTTCCTGGGCTTCTCGCTGGGTTCGGCAGATGATCACGATGTCATCAGCATACCTCACCAGTTTCCCCAGGTGCGCGTATCGTTCCGCCCAGTACATATCCAGCACATGTAGATATATATTCGCGAGCAGGGGACTAACCACCCCGCCCTGAGGGGAGCCTAACTCAGAAGCACTCCATTCCCCCTCTTCCAAAACACCCGCTTTCAACCATTGCCGGAGTAACTTCAATACCCGACGGTCGCTGATCCGTCGCTCAACCAAAGACACCAGCATGTCATGGTCAATGGTGTCAAAGTAACTCTGGATGTCGGCATCAACTACCCACCAACCTCTTACTAGAGCTTCTTTTACCACCTTGACCGCTTGCCATGCACTTCGTCTGGGACGAAATCCATACGAGTTGTCCTGAAAGTTGGCCTCAAAGACTGGCTCGATCACGATCTTGCACGCCTGCTGAATCACTCGATCCCGGATCGCAGGTATTCCCAAAGGCCTTTGGCGACCATCTGATTTTGGGATGTATACCCGCTTCACCGCCTGCGGTCGGTACGTGCCTGCTTTCAGGTCTTGCCCGATCTGATAGAGAAACTGTTCCACTCCTTCCCGTTCCACGGCTTCAATGGTCACGCCATCTACTCCGACGCTCCCACCCTTCCGTCGTACTTCTTCCCATGCCCGCCACAGAATGTCAGGCCGGAAGATGCGGTCATACAGCGCATGGAACCGACGGTTCCTGCTCCTCTTGGCCGCCAAGTATAGCTCGCGCTGGAGTTCTCGTGTTTTATCTATTGATGATGTGATTGGCCTTTCGGCATGCATCGACACTTACTTCCTCGCTAAGCTGGTTGAAGTAGAGGCCCTTCCCTCACATCGAGTTCTGTTGTCTCGATGGTCATCAGTACTATGACCTCCTCCGACTTCTCATCCGGCTTCCTCCTGGACTTCACTTCTCCAGCTTATACCATTCGTTACGATGGCTGTGAGCCACCGACCGGATGAGATCTCTCCTGTTCCATCGTCTACTTTCCCAACATCCCGTTCTCCCTACGCCGGAGGGTCCTTCACGGCTGCATTTCCAGGTTCTTCGCCGCTTCCATGACCTTCGCCTTTGGCTCACAGGCTCGGTTCCCTCTTTTTCCCTTGCGGGCTAACATTTCGACGCTGCAAGATTCACTTTATGTTGCGGGCTGCTGTTTTGCTCTCCTTTCTCAGGAGGTTACAACGTTTCGGCACACCCGGTCACCCAAGTGCACCGGTTGCCTGCTACCCGGCCGCCTGTTCGTTACCAGGACTGGACTCCCACCAGCAAGCAGACGATGACTTTTCAGGACTCACGAGCCGGTGTTAGCCGGGGTGTTTGTTTTTCGCTTTACTACGAACCGTTTAATGTGGCAGATGCCTTCCTTCCGCTAACGCCTTGAAATTATCGTTGTATTTACGAACTGTGCTCTTAAATGCTTTCCGAAATTGAAGAAAGTCGAGAATTTTGCCGATGAAACCCAATGGGAGCTGATATTCCATTTGCCAGTCAATATGCGTTCCCGATTCAACTGCTTGCATCTGCGTCATGGATTTAAAAAGGCCACCTATTGGTGTTCTCCCGCTTGTCTCTATGGTATGCGGAGGCTCGAAGCGTGTTATCCTTACTGGACTATCGAAATCTCTTCCTCCCATTCTATAAACCAACGTGTAGGCATAACCCACACCTTGAATTGGCCCGCTTACGTTCTTTACGTCAGAAATATCGAATTGCCAATCCGGAATTCGACTGCTATCTAGCCCAAATTCCCAGACTTCAGATAAGGGCTTATCTACGTCGAAGCTCAGTTTGATCGTTTGCATTATTTTTTACTCATTAATTTTATAAAGTCTCATCCCGCCATCGCGGTAGGACTGCCAGTTACCCGACAACCCCCGCACAGATCCCGGCGTGCGGAATTATCGCACCGGGCTCTTCAGGAAAACTCGCATTCCGTAGCAGCCTAAGCCACATTACTTGCCATCCTCGTTTTAGGCCTGTTCACAATCCGCGGTTTTTCAATGCCAAATTGCTCTATCAACTGGTTGAACCCTACCCAATTATAGCTCTTGCGCTGGCTTCGCTGGTCGAGTTGTTTTCGCAGTAGTTTTACCACCTGAAAGAAGAATAAATTCAGGCTTGTATAGTTGCCGTTAATACCATAGTAATTGTAGTATCCACGCAACTTGGCATTCAACCGCTCGAATAGCTTATTCAGCCGGAGATGTTTATTCTCCTTACACCAGGCATTGACGTTCTTGAGTGAACCTGTGAGCTTTTTGCGGGAGGTGCGCCGTTTGACATGCGGTTTTCCCGCCTGATCCTTGCCCCAGCGGAATTCAAATCCCAGAAAGTCGAAACTGGTTTTGCCTGGCAAGAGGTTCTGACCAAAGGGAATAACCCTGGTTTTATCTGCGGACAATGCCAGCCCAAACTTCCCCAGCCGCTTTCCCAACACAGTGTGGAACCGTTGGGCGTCTTCCTATTTCTCAAATGCACAGACAAAATCATCGGCATAGCGGATCAGACAGGCTTCGCCGCTGCAATGCGGCACGCCCACCTTGTGAAACTACAAATCGAGAACATAGTGCAGGTATATATTGGCGAGGATGGGTGAGATAATCCCCCCTTGCGGTGATCCCGTCACAGGGTGGATCACTTTCCCATCGGTTTCCAATATACCTGCCTTCAGCCACTTTCGGATCAGCCGTAGTAGTGCCTTATCATCCACTCGCTCAGCCACCATTTCGAGCAGCCACTCATGGTCGAGGTTATCAAAGAAACCCTTGATATCAGCTTCAACCACATAGTTGTACTTCCCAAATTGCAGTTTGATGGTCAGCTTATCCACAGCATCTAACGCACCCACATTGGGACGATATCCATAACTGCAACGCATGAAGTCCTGCTCATAGATCGCTTCCAGTAAGCGTTTGACGGCTAGTTGCAACAACTTATCCTCGGTCGCTGGTATACCCAGCGGGCGCAGTTTCCCGTTCCCCTTGGGTATGTATTGCCTCCTGACGAGTTTGGCCCGGTATCTTTTCTCTTTGAGACGCTCTACGAGTTGCTGGATATTGTCGCCTAGATCCTGCTCATACTCCTGTGCGCTTACCCGGTCAACGCCAAAAGCAGCGTCTTTCCGGATAAAGCGCCAACAGTCGTGCGGCATGTCTTCGTTGAGCATCCCATACAGGTTGCGAAACCGGTATTTCGGTTGGCTTTTGGCCTTGTTCGCTATCGCCTGTAGGTAGGTTTGCACTGTTTCTTTCCGATCCTGCATGTCCGGTCAGTGTTTCCTTTACAGACTACGTTTCCTGTCAGCCCCTTCCCTATGCTTCAGGTACTATGAGCTGATCTGACTCCCGATGGTCGTCGACTCCCCTACTTTTTGTTTCGGTTTGTCTACCTGTTCTCCAGTGGCGGGTATCCCGACACGCTGGCCAATCAGGAACTCTTCGGGTCTCCCAAGTTCCTGGCGTTTCTCTCCACACATGCCACGCTCTAAGGTGGACCCCGGCAGATCCTCGGAGACCTCACCAATTACGGTCTCTCTGTTTTGGCTTCTGGTCCGTTAACGCCATCGCCATCTGCTTTCTAACGGTTTGCACCGCCAACGCAATTCACGGGGCTGTATCAAGCTTCAGGGTGTACAGCCTCCCTTGTGGCCCGTATGGTTCTCTGGTACGCTTCAATTGTCTCGTTCGGGTTTTCAATCCTCCTTAACAACTGCAACACTCGGTACGAATGGCTGGTTAGGCCTTATTCAGCAGGGACTTTCACCTTGCAAGAAACGCCAAGTTTCGCTTGGCGCACTAACGGAATGGCTTAGCGGTAGGGTTGTTGAGATCCCTTTTTTATTATCGCGCTTATTTGGCAAAAACGCGTGACCAAATCAAACTGAGTTGAACCAAACCGAGTTGGATTGCTTTATAAGGCTGGTTTTATTGTACAACTATCACATTTAAGCAATATCCATTTACACCTCTTTTTATCCCCCCGCCCGCTAGTCATGTGGTGATTATAGAGGTTGCTCACCCCTAATGTGAATACGGGGGCGAATAACTAACTTCCTTTCATATGAGACCATTTAGTTGCAATGGTTTTCAACTTTTATCACCTGCTTGTTTGAAATCTAGTTATATATTGGGGGTAAGTAGACCATAAGTGAACATGGGGGGTTGACAATAATTGAATATTCGGTTCCCTTGGTGTCGATGACCCAGTTGGGCACCGCCTATATGGAGAAGTAGGCATCAGCTTCTGTATAGCCTGCCTAGAGCAGCCCTTGTCGCTATAAAGATAAATTGTGGTGAAATATAAGATACATTGCATGTGACCAAAGCAGGGGTGAAGCAATAGGCCCCCAGCGTTTGACCCAAGGTTCATAGTTGTTCGGGAAATTGAGATTTGTTGGAACTTGTTCGGGTAAGTAGCCGTTTGTGTCCGCTTGCATCTCCATCCACTTCAGCATCGTCTTGGCCTTATCATATTTTCCAACATCAGTATAATACCAGCCCAACCAGCCTGTTAATAACACCCATTCACCACCCCCATAGTATGAATCAGTGGAATAGCGATGAACCCCGCCTCCCCGCATCAAAGATTGCTCGAGATGCATTATTGTCCTCAACATCAGTGGATCATCCGGTTGAACAAGACGGTAAGGGGTTGCCAATCCTAAGAGACTGGCATCTACCATGTCAGATCCGATGAATTTAACATAATAACCTTTAGTTAACATCAACCTTTTAGCGAAGGTTGCTATTGATTGCATTGTATTCGAGTGATCACCTGTGGTAAACCGGCTGTGGGCTTTCAATCCTCCATAAATTGCCGCTAGTGTATATGGATGCACCTTATCAGCGTTCTCTTCCCAGCAATCATAACAAGGGTGTGACCATAATGCAGTCAGGTAATCGGCCACTAATCCCGCAGCACGAATCCAAGTTTCAGGCAGAGGTTTCTGAGTTATGTTGAAATACTCTCCCAATGACCACAGCCATGTTCCAAAACCATCCAATTGAAACTCCGGCCATTCATTGGGAATGGTTTCATCCCCATGTATAGTGTAGCGAGTGTGTAAATAATCAGTATCGCTCAAAGGCTCATTCGCCTGTATCCGGTCGATTGCCCGATGCACCACATTGGCGTGGCGATTGATCGCATTAGCAGCCCACTCATGAAAGCGTGCTGCACTGGAGTGCTCTCCGATCAGATCCATCGCATAAGCAGTAAAAGATCCATCACGGAACCAACAGAAGCGATAATTTGGAAAATTAGGGCTTGCTATGTAGGCCCCACTTGTGGCTTGGTTTTGTAAGATGATGGCGATACTACGTTGAGTGAGGTTCTCCATAACCTTAATCACTCCATTTGATGAGGATCATGTCCCAGTACTGGAGGTAAGGAACAGTAATGGAGATTAGTTCATCCGTCTGAGTGAAATCAAGCGGTTGGAGTGAAAAACCGGCAACATCAGGAGAGGAATACCAGATTTGGGAAATTTTTCGGCTTATACCACTGATATTGACCTTTGTGCTACTCAGAGAAGTCGGTTTTGTTAGCGTGCCCTTTGCCCATTCGCCATTGTCCAAGCCTAACAGGTTGATCAAACTAATGGCAGTATAACCCTTGCTTTCCCTTACCATCGGCATAACCAGATTTTTGGTCAAAGCGGGATTAGTTTCAATCCCATCACCCAGTGATATTCTTCCAGAGTAGGCTTGATTGCTTGAATGGGTTTGTGGTCCGATTGCATTCTGGTAACGAATTGTGAACTCATAATAGCGCTGCAATTCAGCGCTTAGCTCGGTGTCTGGTGTCTTGTATCTTGGGAAATATGCATCCGCTAGGTAATCTCCGTGTTCGCCCAGCTCAATGTGCCCCCCTCCGTTGGCAAAAATAATCGCATCGTTCAATAAGACATTGGTCTTATATTGTGGGTCAATATAAGCGGCGAGCACAACAGGTTTCCCGCCTCCCAACTGTTGAGCTTGTGTAATAAGTAGGCCTAGTTCATAATAATAGGTGTATGGCGACCAAACTTCAATATACACAACATCCTCTTTTGAAGGCGCGACGGTCTCAATTGGCCAATTCGTCACAGCGTTGAAGATAACCGCTCCTTTTTCACCCCGAGCGGCAGTGACAATATCCTTGGTGGCGTTAATCATGTCTGCCATTGGCTGCTCGAGCGAGTACGAATTTCCTTGAGCATCATAACCAACCTGCGGGGAGTAATACTGGTCGAGGTGAATTCCGTCAAATTCGGTTTTGGCCAAAATGTTCGAGAACTCACCAAGCAGATGTTTTGTCCAGGGCGAGTCAGGTCGGGGATCCATGATAACCAGGAAATTGTCACCAAAGAAGTATGGCTTGCCATCAATTTTGTAAAGTGCCCAATCTTTATGCTGTTCATAGAATGGGATTGAGGCAGAGTAGACTGCAGTATATGGCATGGCGGTTATGCCACGCGCATGGGCTGCATCTATTAGCGCTTTGACAGTATGCAACGAGAGACGTCGACCGAGAGGGTCAAAATACGGATCTTCCTGAGTTAGATATTGATCATGCCGATACATCCAATCGTAGAATTGTAGGCCGTTAATATGGTACCTGAGAAGTTCATCGATTGTTTGAGATACATCAGTCCTATCGGAGCTGAAATCGGTAAGAAACCCATATCTTGGATTTTGAGTCCAATTCTCAAGCACGTCAAAGGCAGATGAGTAATTGGCAATTACCCCACCCTGTAATGTTGCCAGTCGTATATCAACCCCGTAACCACGCGGAGCGTCACTGGGTGGGATCCAGCTGCCTTCAATAATTGAGGTGCCTGACTTAAGATCCACATTTTGTTGTTTTTCTTCGAGAATATTATCTAAAAAAGTGATTGTTGTGAAAAGGATAATAAAAACCGGTTCATCACTTCTTAGAGTAATTTGCCACCGGGCAGGTTCTCCGGGATTAAAAAAAGCTTTTGGGAAGACAATAGATTGAATAGCCACAGATGGGTTCATGACATTTCCTGTCGAAGGATTACAAGCAGAAAGAGATAGTAGTATTGCGAGCAAAGGAAACAATATATGTTTCATTTCAAAACAAATCGACATTGGATCAAGCTAGAGCACTCAATAAATATTAAAAACATCACTTAAATGCCCCGGTCGTCAATCCACTGGTGAAATATCGCTGCAGACTTATAAATATCAAAACAACCGGAATAAGGGCGATAATCATCGCTGCAAAAGTCAAGCCCCATTCAGTTCCGTGCTGTCCCTGGAATGAGTAAATTGCTATCGGTAAGGTGCGCTTGAGTGGATCGTCAATGATGGTTAATGCCCAAATGAATTCGTCCCAATTCGCCAAGAATGAAAAAATGGTTACAGTTGCAAGTGCAGGTTTAGCAAGCGGTAGAGCTAAACTAAAAAATACTGTAAATGGATTTGCTCCATCAATAACCATCGCTTCTTCTAACTCTCTCGGTTGGCTTTCAAAGAAGCCGCGCAATAAAAATGTGTTAAGCGAGATATTCATTCCAATATAAAAAAGGATCAATCCCCAAAGGCTATTACGCAACCCCAACGTTTTCGCAAGAAGGAACTTTGGCATGATCGTCACTACGTCGGGAACCATTAGTACGAGCAGAAAAATAGTAAAAACCAATTCCTTTCCTTTGAATTCGAAACGAGCGAAAGCATAAGCAGCCATGGCTGAGCAAATAACCGCGCCTATTGTTGCAGTAGTTGCTGTAAAAGAACTGTTTAAGAAATACAACTGGAACTTATTTGAAGTCCATGCTCTAATAAAATTCTCAAAAGTTGGATTGTCAGGAATTAATTTCGGTGGATACTCGATAACAAAAACATGAGCTTGAAAGGAATTCGACACCAACCATAGAAAAGGGAAGATCATCGCTACAGCCCCAATGATAGCTATCAAGTATAGAATAATGTTCTTAAAATCTTTCCGTTTGAATTTCATTCTAGCCGGTTCCATTTATGCATAAATTTCTTGTGGTTTACGGAGGAGTTTGATTTGTAAGAGGCTGAGAATAATGATTATGATGCCCATGGTATAAGAAAGAGCTGCCCCATAGCCAAAGTCCAGGTAATCGAAAGCTTGATGATAAGCATAACTGAGCATAACCTCGGTTTGTTGCATGGGGCCACCGCCAGTAATCAAATAAACAGAAATAAATACATTGAAACCACCGATAAGTAACATCACCAGTGTAAAAACAATGGTTGGGCTAATTAAAGGAAAGGTGATCCGCCAATAATTCTGCCATGAGCTTGCACCATCAATGGAAGCCGCTTCTTGTAATTCTTTGGGAACACCCGCCAGTGCAGCCAAATAAATAACCATTGACCAGCCAATACCTTTCCAGATGCCCAAAATCAAGATGGGAATGAATGCCGTACTCGCTTTGTTCATCCATAGGATGGGGTTCTTGGTGATATGGAAAACATTGACGAGGAAATAATTGATAAGACCCTCAGGCGACTGGAAAAGATATCGAATAAGCAATGAAACAATCACCCATGAAGTAATGACCGGAATGTAGTATAAAACTCGAAAAATAACGCGCCCTCTGGGTAAAGCATTTAACAGAACAGCTGCTAACATAGCTAGGATCATTTGCCCGGGAACTGTAACCAGGGCATAGATGAGCGTATTCTTGGAGGCGCGTAAGAATATCGGATCCGTAAAAGCGTTTATATAATTTTTTAAACCAATAAATTGGCTGACCTTATCAGGTAGAAGTTCCCAATGATAAAGACTCATTTGGAAACCCTTAAGAAGGGGATAAACTTGGAAAACAATAAAAAAGGCTAGCGCGGGTAAGAGAAAAATGAAGGGTAATATTTTTCTCTGCGCCTTAAATCCAATACTCATGAAAAACTCCAGAGGGGCGGATTTCTACCTAATGAATATTATAATGAAAGAACTAAGAGGAGGCTTCGGTAAGCTCAAAGCCTCCCCTTAATATTATACCTATGGTTGGATTGGAAGCAGCTTGTCAATTTCTACAACCGCCTGATCCAAGCCTGTTTGGATGTCAATTTGACCGCTGAGAATGGCCGTGCCAGTATTGCTCATGATTGTTTCGATCTTATTCCAATTGGGATGTGGCAGGCGGGCTTGAGCATTCTTAAGCTGGTTGAGGAATATACCGATGTATGGATGGTTCTTTACGGTATCGGAGTCTATGGCACTCTTTAGAACTGGGACTTGACCAACCGACAGCATTTGCAGCTGGACTTCCTCGGATAACATATACTTCATAAACTCCAACGCCTCTGCTTTGTGGGTGCTCTGCTTGAATAGTACGATATCCTCACCACCAACGACTGAAATCGAACCATTCGTACCGGCTGGAACAGGAGCCAGACCAAATTGAACGTCAGGGAATTGCTGGCCAAAAGCGGTTGGGAACCATGGGCCCTCGAGGATCATGGCGATTTGTCCTTTACCTAGGCCACCCCACTGGTCCACACCGCCACCTGCCATGCCGGGATGGAAGTATCCATTGTCGATGCCATCTTTTAGGAATTTATAAGCGGCAGCTGTCTCGGGACCGTTGTAATAACCCGTGGAGGTTTTCATAGCAGGGTCAGTCAAAGCTCCACCAAATTCCCAGATCCAAGGAAGAACAGCCCATCCATATGTACCACCATCCGCAAAGCAATATATACCAGTCCCGAGTGCTTTGATCTTTGCGCAATCCGCAAGCATTTCATCGATTGTTGCAGGAGGATTTTGAATGCTCGCAGCAGTAAATACTGCCTTGTTATAGGCCAAGACGCGTGTATTTGTGTCCAATGGCAAACCATAATACTTTCCTTGATACAGGTTGGTTGAAAGAGGTCCTGGGAGGAAAGTGTTTTTGTAAGTGGCGAAGTCAGGGATTTGATCTTCCAAGTTGGCAAGTGCACCAGTGTCAGCCAGTTCTGTTGTCCAAGCAATATCCACACGTGCGAGGTCGGGAGCAGTTCCACCCGAAAGGGCAATTAGAAGTTTACGGCGGAATGGATCCCAAGGCACATTTACAGCTTCAACTTTAATGTTTGGGTGGTTGGCTTCAAAAGCCGGGATGATCGTTTCGTCTAGATATTTACCATCTGTGTCAGCATTATAAGCATGCCAGAAGGTGATCGTCACAGGGGCTGCTTCGGTTGGCACCTCAGTTGGTTGTTGAGTTGGTGGTTGGGTGGCAGCTTCGGTCGCGATGGGTGCTGCGGTCGCTGGTTGGGTCGCAACCTCGGTTGCGACAGGTGCTACAGTGGGCGTGG
>Ga0153916_10001227_pt1 | contig 18234 bp, 17 predicted proteins | sample Opewatmetagenome_FD_109642 | JGI IMG/M metagenome (GOLD analysis project Ga0153916, IMG submission 109642) | Freshwater wetland microbial communities from Ohio, USA - Open water 3 Core 3 Depth 4 metaG | ecosystem: Environmental > Aquatic > Freshwater > Wetlands | place: USA: Ohio, Lake Erie... | reverse complement strand
CGGAAACGTTACCTCGCATCGATTTACCTACCGACCGGCCACGAATTCGCGGGCAGACGTACCGGGAGGACTGTCGGTCGTTTATATTGTCTCGCAAATTGACGGCAGCCCTAAAAGGCTTGAGCGAACAAGAACATGTCGATTTATTCGTAATTCTGTTGGCTAGTTTCAAGGTCTTGCTCGCTCGGTATAGCGGACAAGAAGACATTGTGGTGGCCGCGCCGATCATGGCGGCTTCTCCAGGACGAACTGAAAAGATCAAAATGTTTCACTCCGGGACGTTGGCGCTGTGCACGGATCTGTCCGGTAATCCGACATTTCGCGAATTGCTTCTACGCGTGCGGGAGGTTTGCCTCACGGCTAATAGACACCACGATACGCAATTAATAATCCCCGCGATTGAACCGCAGCCGGATCGCGATTTAACTATTTCGCAGTTGCGCCAGGTTTTTTTCGCTATGCATAAATCCGCAGGCCAGAATACAGACGCGCAAGAAACGAGCCTGGATCGGGTTGGGTTAGAGCCCGCGGCTGTGGGCTCAGAGTTGTGTCTTTTTGCATGGCAGGAGGGAAAGAACCTGGAAGGCGTCGTCAAATATAACGCGGAATTGTTCGAGGCGTCGATGATCGAGAGGCTAGCGCGACATTACGCAACGCTCCTAGAGAGCGTTGTGGACAACCCTGACCAACATATTGCGACCTTGCCCATGCTAACCCAGGCGGAGCGCCACCAATTGTTAGTGGAATGGAACGATACAAAAAGCGAATACCCTGAGAATCTCTGTGTGCACCAGTTATTCGAAACACGGGCTCGCAGTACACCGGACGCTGTCGCTGCGGTCTTTGAGAATCAACGACTGACCTATCGAGATCTCAATGGCCAGGCCAACCGCGTCGCACATGATTTACGGAAGCTGGGGGTTGAGCCCGGCACATTAGTGGGGCTGTGTGTCGAGCGCTCGCTGGAAATGTTTGTTGGCATATTGGCCATTTTAAAAGCGGGGGCGCTTATGTTCCTTTGGACCCGACTTAGCCGGACAAGCGCTTTAACACGATGTTGTCCGAAGCTCAGCCGCGTGTTCTAGTAACGCCATCTAATTTCTCGTTTCCCTGAATATGCCGGGCCGGTAATTTTTATCGACAAAGGGTCACTTCGGTAATGGGGGAGAGTAACGACAATTTGGGGATCGAACTGGCCGCCGATGGCGGTTGTAAGATTAGATTCATTCCCTTTGACGGCGAGCGGAAAGATTGACAGCCAAAGGCTTCCATAGCCAGACTGTAGTAAGACAGAATCAGAAAGATGCTTTGTTTCTCCACGCGATCCAGTTGAGCGCCAATTGGCCAGTATGTGGGAAGAACTGCTTGCCGTACGGCCCATCGGCATCGAGGACAACTTCTTTGATCTCGGAGGTAATTCCCTGCCGGGCTTGAGGCTGATGAGCCGCATAGGGAAAACCTTCGGCAAAAATCTCCCTGTTGCTGCTTTTTACCACACAGCTACGGTCGAGCAGTTGGCCAAGCTCATTATCTCCCCTTCGAATCCTTGGTTCTCTCTGGTCCCGATTCAAACCACGGGTTCCAAGCCTCCCTTCTTCTGGCTCCACGGAGATTCCAGTGATGCCTTCCTGCCGCGTTATCTGGGACCGGATCAACCCGTTTACGGCTTCAGACATCAAGGCGGAGATGGCCAGCCGGCCCGTTACACCACCGTGGAAGATATTGCCGCTCACTACCTGAGCGAAATCCGTGCGGTGCAGCCTAACGGGCCTTATTTTCTAGGCGGTTACTGTTTCGGTGGCATGGTCGCTTTTGAAATCGCACAACAGGCGCAAAAACAAAGGGAAGCAGTCCCTTTGCTTGTCCTTTTAGCCCTGAGCAGCCCGACGAAATTTAAATCCGTTTGTTGTCAACTGAAGAAGTATCCTTTGGCACCAAACTGCATCATTATCTGCATAAGCTGAAAACGCTTGAACCTCGACAGAAGGTGATTTACATCTCCCGTGGAGTAAGTAAAGGGGAAGATCAAGGAGCATTGCTTACAACTCTTGCAACCTGCCAAGAAATTTGCGCAGAAGGTCGCCTGGAAACTCTACTTTCGTCTCGGTTACGCCTTGCCGGTTGCGCTTCGAAGCCCCCTATATCTTGGAGGTGTACGATCAAGCTGAAAGCCGCTATGTACCTGGCATGTACGCCGGCCGAGTGATTGCGTTCAAACCCTTGGAGGATTCTATTAATCCTCGGGGTTGGGAGCGCATAGCCGTCGATGGCTTAGAGATTCGTGAAGTGCCTGGCAACCACGAGGACGTGGTTGCCAAAGAGGCCCACGTGCGCGCATGGGCCGAACAACTGAGATCTCATCTCGCAAGCGCGCAGTCAGCAGTGTCCAGGTTCGACACTGGAGGTGTTTGGGCAACATAGTGCAACCGGTTAGGATGTAAGCGCATGAAGAATGGCTTATTGCTTGCTGCAACTGTTTATTTGCAGATGAAACTACTGTTTGTTTGTTGCTTGTGGGATATAGGAGCTTGCAATCAAGAAGGATTTCACCTCCCCTAGGGCGGCGGGTGAGAGCCGGGCTGCGCGACGCTCGAAGCGCACCCATGAGGCCACGGGTGTAAGCCCGTGGAGATCTGCAATGTCTATCGCAACAGATCCCGTCCCAACGCTGAACATTCGCGGCGCGACCCAGTCAACTTCAGATTCCCAAAATCTGTCTATCTATCGTCTGCTTGAGTCCCAAGCCCGTCGGACGCCGGAGGCAATTGCCATCGCCGCTCCGGGCCGTACGCCTTTAACTTACAGCCGACTGGTCAATCAAGTCGAGGACGTCGCGCGGACGCTTAACGCGACCGGTATAGGACGCAACGATTGTGTTGCGATGGTGCTGCCTAGGGGACCGGAAAAAGCAGTGGCTCACCTTGCTGTCGCTGCAAGCGCCACTTGCGCGCCGCTCAACCCAGCTTATAAGGCCAGCGAATTTGACTTTTATTTAAATGATCTAAACGCCAAGACGCTTATCGTGCAATCCTGGAAGGATTCCCCGGCAATAACCCCGGCACAAAAACTTGGCATTCCTGTTATTAAATTGTTGCCCGTGCCAGAAGCAAATGCGGGGGTATTCAGGCTTACAAGCGAGGAACGATCACACTCGGAATACAAAGGATTCGCCCAGTCGCCGGATGTAGCTATACTGCTTCACACTTCAGGCACGACGGCGAAACCTAAACTGGTTCCCTTGATGCAGGCGAACCTGTACGCCTCAGCCCACAACATCGTGGCCGCTCTTGAGCTGACCAGCAGCGACTGTTGCCTTAATATTATGCCGCTCTTTCACATTCACGGCCTCATGGCCATCCTCTCATCCCTAGCGGCAGGTGGCAGCGTGATCTGCCCCACCAACGGCGACCTGAGCGATTTTTTTACGTGCATGGACGAATTTCGTCCGACGTGGTATACAGCGTCGCCCACGATGCATCAAGCAGTCCTTTCACAGGCAAAATGGAACCGTAATATTATTTCCCGCCGTCCGTTGCGCTTCATCCGCTCATCGTCTGCTCTGCTGCCGCCCAAGATTACGGTTGACCTAGAAAGCGTCTTCCATGCGCCCGTGATTGAGTCGTATGCCATGACTGAGGCCTCTTATCAAATTAGCAGCAACCCGCTTCCTCTGGGCAAACGGAAGGTTGGTTCGGTGGGTGTGCCAGCGGGGCCACGGGTCGCCATCATGGATGAGTCGGGCAATTTCTTGCCACGCAACAAGACAGGCGAAATCGTAATCCGTGGGTCGAACGTCATGAGAGGCTACGAAAACAACCCTGCGGCGAACGCTGCTTCCTTCACCCGAGGTTGGTTTAGGACCGGCGATGTAGGTCACCTGGATGCCGAAGGTTATCTTTTCATCACCGGCCGCCTCAAGGAGATTATCAACCGCGGGGGGGAAAAGATTTCTCCACGGGAGATAGACGAGGTACTCCTAGAGCATCCAGCAGTGTCCGAGGCAGTTACGTTTGCAGTTCTGCATATAACTCTTGGGGAAGACGTTGCCGCGGCTGTCGTGCTAAGGGATAAAGCCTCAGTCAATGGCGAAGAAATTCAGACTTTTGCTGCCATGCGGCTGGCACAGTTCAAGATCCCGCGCCAGGTGCTTATCGTTAATGAAATCCCCAAAACCTTCACCGGCAAAGTGCAACGCATCGGTCTAGCCAAAGAACTAGGTCTAGCAGGACCTAATAAGGCGACATGCGAAAATGAAGCGGCTCTCCTCGCACCCCGGACGCCTGTGGAGGAGAATCTAGCGAGAATCTGGGCCAAAGTTCTCGGGCTCACAGCGGTTGGGATCGCAGCCAATTTCTTTGAGCTGGGTGGGCACTCCCTGCTTGCTTTACAAGTCATTTCTCAAATTAAGGATGTATTCGGCAAATCGCTCCCTCTACCTGTTCTTTTCCTAGCCCCCACAATTGAGCAACTAGCTAGCGTCCTCGAACAGGAAAAATGGCTTAAGTTTTCGATGTCGTCTCTGGTACCGATTCACCCAAAGGGCTCCAAGCGGCCTTGCGTCTGGGTGCACGGGGATTTAAGTAACGCGTTCCTGGCGCGTTATCTAGGACCGGATCAGCCGTTATTTGGCTTGGTACACCAGAGCCAAGATGGAATGCCCGCTCGTTACACCGACGTTGAGACCATTGCGGCATACTATCTCGATGAAATACGTACTGTTCAAGCCGAGGGCCCTTATTTTCTGGGAGGCTATTCGTTCGGTGGCACGGTGGCCTTTGAAATGGCTCAGCAGCTAAAAAAAGACGGAGAGAAAGTGGCTTTGCTGTTCTTGCTTGATTCCTACTTCCCAGGTGACGACATTTCGGATTCTCCCAACGGATTACCGCATTTCTCTTTCCATGACGAGGTTAAGCGTCAATTGCGCAACCTGGCTGTGCTCGGACTCCAAGAAAAGCTAGCTTATATTCTGGTGAGAGTAAAGGGAAAGATCACAGAAAAGACCGGGAGGATCAACAAGATTTTAAGAAAACCAGTCTGCCAACTCTGCACAGCTATGGGCTATCCGATCCCGCTCTCCCTCCGAAGCTACTATATCCTAGACATCTACTCCCGGGCCCGACGAAACTATGTGCCGCAGTTCTACCCGGGGATGGCGGTCTACATAAAATCTGAAAAGCGCGCCAGTGAGCATCAATTAAACTGGGCGAGAGCGATTGCCGGGGGGTTGGAGGTCCATGAAATTCCTGGCGACCATCTCGACCTGGTTAAAGAACCCTACGTCCGCCTCTGGGCAGATAAATTGAAAGATGCGCTCCAGACCGCGCAACACATGGCGAACGGCAAATTATACTCTCAGTCCTCTCAGAGTGTGTGAAAAAATAGCAGATCGCCCTTCGATGAGCTGCTCAGAGCCCGTCCTGAGTTGATCGAAGGAACGAACGGCGAAGTCTTTGATTTCCATCTAGCCATCCCGTTCGTGGTGAGCGGGTCGATCCGTGAATGGATTTTTTCGCACACTCTCAGCCAAGTTTCAAAATGAATTAGTCACGAAGTCACTCTCTGCTCCCACTTCCCAGTGGAATCCTTTTCCGCAATATCTGCGCCGGCAATCAAATAGGAATTAATGAATCAGCACCGCGCGTAGTTATCTCTTTATCAGCACGTTTCTCCAAATTTCTTTGCAACTCTGCCCTTAGTTTCATCTGTTTTGGTGGACTCCGGTTAACGAGACCATCCATCTGTCAAAGCCACGCCAAAAGCAGCAATGGAGGTAGCTTCCATGATCAAAACCATTATCATCAAATACCGTCGATTCCTTATCATACAATTCCACATTGTATTGATCGCGCTCGCCAATTATCTGGCCTTCTGTATCCGGTTTGACGGGAAGATTCCGGATGAAGATATGTCACTTCTCATCAAGATGATTCCGTGGCTCATCTTGGTCCGAGGGCTGACGTTTGTTCCACTTCAGCTCTATAAAGGGATGTGGCGATACTCGGGTATTTGGGATCTTCGAAACGTTATCGCCGGTGTTCTAGGAAGCACGATCGTATTCTTTGGCGCGGTCCGTTTTGTGTTTGGCCTCCTACGATATCCTCTGTCGATTTTTATTATCGACTCCCTTCTCCTGATTTTCTTTATGGGAGGGAGCCGGTTAGCCCTTCGGCTTTTGTGTGGCTTGAGGCAGTTCAAGCGCGCGCGGCGCGTTTTGATTTACGGCGCGGGCGACGCGGGAGAGATGGTCGTGCGGGACATAAGGAACCACGGCGGATTTTATGATTATGAACCGATAGGCTTTATCGACGATGATCCGAGTAAAGTCGGCCAGCGGATTCATGGCGTCCAGGTCTTGGGAACGCGCGCGGATCTCGCTGGAATTGTGAAAGGTGAAAAGCCGCATGAGGTGGTGATCGCGATCCCTTCGGCGGAGCCGGCGATGATCCGCCGATTGGTTGCAGCACTGCGGCCTTTTAAGGTGGCGCTAAGAACTCTTCCCGCGCTGAAAGACATACGTAATGGACAAGTTGGGGCAAAACATATTCGTGATCTCCACTTCGAGGACCTACTCGATAGAGCTCCCGTCGGTCTGGATCTTGAGCCAGTGCGGCAACTGGTTAAAGGTAAAAGGATCTTAATCACCGGCGCTGGCGGATCGATCGGTTCCGAGCTGAGTCGACAGATCGCCAGGAACGAGCCCGCCCGATTGATTCTGCTAGACAAGAGCGAGAGCGCACTGTACGACATAGCCACCGAACTCCAGCGCTCGTTTCCCGAGGCGAGGCAGGTTACGGTGCTTGCCGATATCAAGAACCACCGGCCCCTTGAGCAGGCTTTCATCGAGCACAATCCTGAGATTATCTTTCATGCGGCCGCGTACAAGCATGTGCCGATGCTGGAATGTCATCCTGAAGAGGCCGTGCTCAACAATATTGTCGGAACACGCCGGCTGGTAGAGGTGGCCATGCGGCAAACTGTAGAAAGGTTTATTTTGATTTCCACGGACAAAGCCGTCAATCCGACTAACGTGATGGGAGCAACCAAACGCGCGGGAGAATTGTACATTCAGGCCTTGGCCCAGAAGCCCAGCCGGGGCAAGACGGTATTCTCAGCGGTTCGGTTCGGGAACGTGTTGGGAAGCAATGGCAGCGTAGTGCCCTTATTCCGCGCGCAGATCGAACAGGGAGGCCCGGTTACCGTCACCCATCCGGAAATTAGTCGGTACTTTATGACGATTCCCGAGGCTGTACAGCTTGTTCTGCACGCCGCAACGCTTGCCACAGGGGGCGAAATTTTTGTGCTGGAGATGGGTGAGCAAGTAAAACTGGTTGATATGGCGAAAAATCTGATCCGAATCTCTGGATATATTCCCGGGGAGGAAATACCCGTCACTTTTGTTGGTCTTCGTCCGGGTGAGAAATTACGCGAAGAACTCGTGGGAATGGATGAGACTCTCAGCGCATCAACAATCGATAAAATCATGCGGGTCCAAGCTGGCTGGATATACGATCATGCTGTCCTATCTCGCAAGATTTCCGAACTTGAGCGCTTTGCCATCGAAGGCAAAACATCTGAGGTTATTAAATTGCTATTTGAGATCGTGCCAACTTTTCGTCCGTTGAATTCGAACACCTCGATGCAGATCATTCATCGACTCGATAGGGAAACGCCCCAACCGCAATTGGCTCTAGTAAGCCCCGTTGCCCCCTCGGAATAAAATCCGTGATGCCAGGTACCCCTTTGAGAGGGCGATCATTCGGTGGGGCCAACCCGAAGATTCTTTACCGCTTTATCGATGATTGCCTAGTCCAGAGACGAGTTTGGGGATTTATTTTCAGCGAAAGAAATATCGATATCATCTGGAGAACTTGTCTATTGCCGGGAACTTCGATTTGGAATCTGATATTGGCGCCTATGTTTTTATTCTTGCCCTTTCGGTTTTGGAAATCATTCTTGACTTAGTCAGGCGGAAAAAAACACTGCCAGGGGTCGAGATACCATAGCGTTGTTGTAAGACATAAATTGCCGGTATATGCCCGGCGGTGAAACGCCGGTTTACCGCGATATGCGTCGGCGTCCCTTCGCTTTGAACAATACCCGAGTCAAAAGAGTTATGAAAATCTCAGGTCAATTGTCGAGAAATTACAAAAGTGTTCAGAAAGATCGATGAGGGCTATCCATGCAAAGCGTCGAAACTGCGTTGTTAGGAACTTATCAAGTAGGACGAGACTTGGAATACAAGATCTGCAATCGCTCGGCGCGACTTGGCGTCATCGGAATGGGGTACGTCGGTTTGCCTCTGGCGACTGAAATGGCTCAAGCTGGCTTTCGCGCGACCGGCATCGACCTCGATAGGCGTAAGGTCGAGTCAATCAATGCCGGAATTTCTCCCGTCCCGGATGTGAGCAATGACACCCTTTTCCCTTTAGTGGCCGCCGGAAAGATTACCGCGACTCAGTCCCTCGCCGCTGTCGAAAACCTTGATGCAATAAGTGTATGTGTTCCGACCCCGCTGCGAAAGACCAAAGACCCCGATCTTTCGTATATCATCGCTGCTTTTGAGGCGATTCATAACCATTTGAAGCCCGAACAGCTGATTATCCTCGAGAGTACCACTTATCCTGGCACAACCCGCGAATTAGTTCTTCCGATCTTGGAAAGATCGGGCATGGAAGTGGGCAAGGATTTCTTTCTTGCCTATTCTCCCGAGCGCGTCGATCCGGGGAATAAGAAGTATACGACGCGGAATATTCCCAAGGTGATCGGCGGCATGACGCGTCGCTGCAAGGAACTCGCGGCGTTGCTCTACCGGAACTTCGTTGAAACGATTGTACCCGTCGCCTCGCCGGAAACGGCAGAGATGGTCAAGCTTCTTGAGAACACCTTTCGCAGCGTTAACATCGCTTTAGCCAACGAGATGGCCCTAGTTTGTCACAAGCTCGGCATAAACGTATGGGACGTGATCGAGGCGGCCCAAACCAAACCTTTTGGATTTATGCCCTTTTATCCGGGACCGGGTCTTGGTGGTCATTGCATCCCTGTGGATCCTCACTATCTGACATGGAAGGCAAGAATGAACGGCGTCGAGCCGCGGCTCATTGAGTTGGCCGGACACATCAACAGCGAGATGCCTGGGTTCACGATTAGACGAGTGACGGATGCTTTGAATGAGAGGCAGAAAAGCCTGAAAGGATCTAAGGTCCTCGCAGTCGGGGTAACGTACAAACGTGACGCTAGCGATCTCCGAGAATCACCAGCACTGGACGTAGTCCGGGGGCTGCGCGAGAAAGGAGCAATTGTATATTATACCGATCCATACGTTCCGTCGCTCGAAATTGACGGAAGTATAATTGAATCTGTTAAACTTGCGCCTAAAACCATTGAATCGATGGATTGTCTTGTTCTACTAACGGACCATTCGGATTTTAACTATAAGATGATCGCGAACCATAGCTCCCTCGTTGTGGACAGCCGGAATGCACTAAAAAGGTTTTCGGGACCTCATATTGTTAACCTCTAGGACCGTCTCTTCATCATCTGAAACATATTTTCCCTATACCTTTCCTGCTTTGGTTTCGAATTCCATATCGACTTGGGGGGCCTGTGTCGGGTTATGCTGAGATACCCGGAGTTCAAGCTTGAACGGGCATGAGTGAATTATGGGGGGTGCAATGGTGATCGAAGCTAAACAGCATGATTTTGAAATTCTCGCCGACGAAGCAATAAAACTGCTGCGGCTGGAGTTGGGTGAATTGCATGCGACGCTCGGAGGCCAGTTGCTTGCCCAGTATCACCCAACGCGAGTGGCGGGCATCGTGAGCTATTTGTCGGCGCTTCGGAGCGCTTCTGAGGCAAAAAACCTCTATCAAGTTTTGCCATCAGGCCCGTCTCTCAACGAATGGGGAAAGGGGCTCGGAATAATCTATGAGGAGCTAAAACAGGACGGCGTGAAACACTTTTCAGAAATCAGCGCCGATATTCGAAAAGCGATTTGCAATGAGGATATCCTGCGAATGTCTGATCAGGTAACTCGTTCAGCCGTACAAGTAGTGGTCATGATTGTAAGTGCAAACTTGAGAATGCCGAGAGAGTTAGATCCGATTTCCGCTACACTGGCCGCGATCTTGTTTAAAATCGGATTGCGTAATTTCTGCAACCAAAACGGGCCTGATATCTTATGACCGTTGCTATCGGAGTCGCGAGTTATGATCAAATAGTGTGGAAATAAGGAATAGGTAGACGTACCCTTTCGTCGGTTTTGAAGCGAAAGGAGATTGCCGCCCCCGGTATTTCCTGCCGCCAGCAAATCGATCATTTGGCCGGACGCAGGGCGAAACACCCGGCCGAGCTCTTGTGGGAGAGCGTTGCGAGCTCCCGTTGAGGAGATCTAATATGGACGAACTCCGCGTTGTCGGTTGTTATCTGCTACCGCCGTTTGTGGTGGCGGAGAAAAAGGGTTTCTATGCCCGTGAACAGTTGAAGGTCACGTTCGATTTCGCGACCACCGCGCGCGAGCATAACCGCGGTATGCTCGAAGGACGGTGGGATATCAGCTTGACGAGCCCCCATACGATGTTCGTCAAGGCGACGCGCAACGGGCATGATTTTGTATCGTATATGATGGCGGAGGGGGGACTGGCGATTAAACTTGCCGGCGTTAAGGGGCTGAAGTCGCCGTCGGAGTTCCGTGGCAGATGGCCGGCGGGCAGGTGGGCGCCGCTAATCGGTCCTCGAGTCGTGGGCGGGGTTTATAATTTGTTTGGACGCAGGCGCACCGACGTTTCCGTGTACGCCACCACCGCCTGTTGGGCACGGCGCGCCTGGGTGGCTGAGAACCGGGATAAGATGTTGCGCTTCGTGCGCGCATTCGTCGCCGGCACGGACTGGGTGCTTAAACCCGAGAACCGGGAAGAAACGCTCAGACTACTGCAAGACTACCAAAAGATTTCCCGCAAGCAGGCTGAGCTCAGGTTGGCGCAGGTGACACCCAAGGCGGCCATCGTGCCGGAGGACCTCAACCGGGTCGTGCAGCATAGAATCGAAACGGGCGCTTACGACCGTCCCTACGTCCCTGTGGAGCGCTTCTACGACGCGAGCATATGGGCCGAAGCCACGGGCCTGGCGCGACCGGCGCCATTCGGCATGCCACGGCCGGCTTAAGGCCCAACGCTTTCTGGTGTCTCCCTCTCCGCCATCCTCTGATTGACCACTTGAGTTTATGCCGAAATAAGGGTCCGAACGGTTTTTGCTTCGAGGCGAAACAACGGGTGAGCAATGTCCTTGCTGGACGAAGAGTTATGGTTCCGGAAAGATGTCTTTGAAAGACCTGGAAGTCAGAGGCTGCTTGCGCCGCAGATGAAGCCCGCGATCTTCATTTTGGAAGGCGACGACACCCGACGGCAGGGTTTGAAGGAAGCCTTGCTTCGCCGTGGATTTGCCGTAGTCGAATCATCCGACAATACCGGCATCGTGCAAAATCTTCCAAACCTCGCCATACGGCTCACTATTTATAGGCGGTAGCTGGGACGGATTGGAGCTAGCCCGGCAAATCCGCAGGTTGGATAGAAATCTGCCTATCATCTTGATCGCTACGGAAACCTCGGAGGAACTTGCCATCGCCGCGCTCAGAATAGGAATCAACGATTATTAAGCAGCCGTGCTCATTCGAAGATCTCGTTTCGAGTGTCAACCGCTACCTTCCTGACTTTCGTTCCCGGCGCCCTCAGCAAAGCTTAAAAGGGCCAGCGTCCGGGCCAGCCCGAGAAACGCGCGCACTCCCAACGAGTCCGCCGCGCGCCACGCGATGCCGCGTTCCGAGTCCAGGCCTTCGAAGTCCCCAAGCAAGAGGAGACGGAAATATTGACCCGGCGCCAGACTGGGCCGCCCCATCTTCTCGGCATAGAACAGCCGGCACTGCGTCTCGACGAAGTCGTCGAACCCGTACTCCGCCAACAGCCAATTGAGCTTCTCGTAGAACGGGTGGCTCACCGACCGCGGTAGCTCGCTGACCGCCACCCACATCGCCGCTTGCTCTTCGTGTGTTAGTTGTCCCATCGCCATGCGGAAAACTTTAGTACGACACATCGATCCTGTCGAACCCTCACCACCGCCACCCACCGGGCCGTGCTCGACTTTCACCACGGGCTGCTAACAAGTACCCCTTTGTTTCAATGTTCAGGAAAGGGTACGCATCCCTAAGTTTCGTTTCCGGACCCTTTGGTTATATTTTTTGGAATTACGTTTTAAATCTATCACTCAATTTGTCTGATGATTTTTACGTTTCCCAGCTTAATTGTTGGGATAGCAGTAAAATGATTTCTATTTGAAATTCCTCTAAAAATGGTGACCGAAAGGCATTTTTACTCGTGAGGACGAACTCAAGCCGGTGGGTTTGCCATCCGGAGACGGAGTTGGGGGGCTTCAATAGTTGTGCGCCGTGATATTTCTCTGTCTGTGAAACATGGCTAGCTCACCAAATGTTAACCGTGAGGGGTGACTGGCCAAGGGAAACGCGCGCTAATTTGCCCTCCTAGCGCTCCGACGTTTTGCATGGGCGCCAAAGTTAGTGGCGGAAGTTCTTCAAGATTGGGATTCCCTATTCTATTTTGTCGCGCCTTTGGACCACCGAGGGACGCAAATTCCCTGATAATTTTGGCGACACCTCTAACGTCTCCCTTTGTCTGTTCAGTGGTCCCATTTTTGCTGGCAAGGTCACGCAAAGTACTTAGGTTTGTTTTATCCAGCGTTGATTTTTTGCACTGGAAGCAGGGATGTCATCTGCGAGCGGGGAACTTTAAGCATGCGAAGACTCAAACAACTGAATAGCGGTTCATGGCTTACCAATGTCTCAGCGGTAGCAAGCCGCATGATCCCAACAAGTATTCGCCCCCCCGGGCCTGACGGCAATATTGCCCACCAGTTATTCCAGAATGCCGAAAATGGCAACGGGAAGTTAAGACTCGAAAGCGGCGATCGTGTCGGAGTTATTGGCAGCGGGCCGGCCGGCTCTTTTTTCAGCCATTTCATGCTCGATATGACCCAGAGGCTCTCGGCATTTATGTCGACCTCGATATTTATGATCCGCGCGACTTTGCGCTTGTCGGACCGACCGGCTGCAACATGTGCGGTGGGACCATCCCCGAGTCACCGGTTCAGTAGTGGGGTGGTTCTGTAAAGCGAGTCCAGAGTTTCCATGATTTTCCGCTTGACTGTATTGTTTTCGCTTGGTAAGGCGAAAGCACTTAGTATATGCTCCACCTGGTTTCCGGTGGTAAGGCATCATAGTTCAGGCAGCAGCGACGCCCGGTTGGGGTTATCCCATTCGGGTTTTTTATTTTTGGAGAAGGAATTGTGGAGCGTGGTGACCTCGTGACTCTGTGTCAAAGGAGGACCGACGGATGCGAAACAAATTGATGTGTCTACCGTCATACTTGGCCTTGTGCTGAGTAGCCGGCTAGTCGCGCTGGTAACCAATTATTCGTTTACCACGATTGACTTTCCCGGTCCCACCCCAGACGGGTACAAGTATGGACATTGGTCTTAAGTCGACTGGATTGTCATTAAAAACTCAGTCCGGCGTCATTACCGCGATTCTAAATTCCATCCCATCTCCAGTTGCCATCTGGAGCGGTGATCGGCGATGGTGGACTCTCAATTCGGCGGCAACGCGCTTAACTGGGTTTTCGGGGCTAGATTTTCAGCGGAATCCGACACTTTGGATAGATCATGTTCATCCACAAGACCGAGTCAACTTGTTAACGGCTTGGGAGAGACTGAGAAATGGAGAAAAACAAGTTTCTTGTGAATACCGATTTTTCCCCAAGAAGAGCCAGAGCGAGATATGGCTTAGAGATGTTTCTGAGTCTTGTCCGGTGCTGGTCGAAGAAACAACAGCGATTTGCAGCGCATACGCGTACCTGTCTAGTTTGGATGGGCGCAAGCAGACATACAGTGAGGCGGCGAAACCACGACATTCTGCCGAAAAAATAGTTCGCGGGTTAACTCACGCAATCCAGAATAGTCTCCAGACGATTATCGGAGAAATCGAAATTCTAAATCTGGCTGCGACTGCCCCTTCAGAGTATCTTGTGATTCTTAATAAGGTAAACGAGATCGATAGATTCCTGCGGGAAGCGAATGAATATTTTTCTGCGGTCAGAACGCCGTTCTCTGTTATGGACCCATTGGTTGTTTTGAGGGATCTACAACGGGATGTAGGAAAAGAGTTGGCCGATCACGGGATTCGCGTCTCCGTGGTTTGCAAAGACACTCTTCCCGAAGTATCTGTAGACCTGAAAAAGTTTCGCCATGCCGTCAGACAGGTTATTGGTTTTTCTCTCCTTCTTCTCCCGAATGGCGGAGAGATCCTACTTGACGCCAGGCACAAGACAATCAGTGGTACGCAATTCGTTGAACTAAACATCGTTAGTATTTCCGAAAGCTCCTTGGCGTGTAAGGACGAGGATGTGTTCAAACCTTTCGTCCGGGTGAATGACCATGGCGTTGGCCTGAGCATGGCGGTCGCTCAAGAGATTCTTCGACGCCAGGGTGGGAATATTATCTTTCGAAAAGAGAGCCAACACCGAGGCGTATTTACTGTTTTGATGGAAGTACGCTCGCATTAAGGCGGGCTCCGAGCGGTAGGCAAACTAGACAGAGCAATGGTTGTCGCGTCCAAAAACGAACCGGGTAAGAGAGTCAATGAGTCAAGACCCACTCCTTCTGGGGTAGCGGGCGGCAAGAACGAGCAAGGGGCCGGATGCTGGAGCGAGTTGAAAGCGTGCATTTTAGTGGTTGACGATGAGGTGATGGTACGTAAACAGTTGGAGCGGCTGTATGTGCAAGGTGGCTTTAGGGTATTGACTGCTCCGTCGGCAGAGGAGGCGTGGGAATATTTGGGTGGAGGAGAGATCGACCTTGTAGTTACGGACATACGGCTTCCTGGGATGGACGGGGTTCAATTGATTGCGAGGATGAAAGAGATTTGTCCCGATGTTCCGGTGATCGCTATTACGGGCTACGGAGATATTGAGACAGCCGTTGAGGTTCTCAAACAGGGCGCGAGCGATTTTATTGTTAAGCCGTTTAGTGCACCGGCGATTCAACAGTCCACGATGGCGGCATTAGAGAGGATGCGGGTCTTTATGGAGATTCGCCATTTGCGGCGGTCTCTCAATGATGGGGGTGAATTTGGAGGGATACTTAGCAAGACGGCTGAGATGCATCGGGTTTTTGAGATCATCCGGTTGGTGGCGCCGACGGATATGACGGTTTTGGTAGAGGGGGAGACAGGGACGGGCAAGGAGTTAGTGGCAAATGCCATCCACCATCACAGTCCACGGCGGGACGGACCATTCATAACCATTAATTGTGCGGGTTTTCCAGAGTCCCTTCTCGAGAGCGAGCTTTTTGGTTACGAACGGGGGGCCTTTACTGGTGCGGAGCACGCACAGGCGGGAAAGGTGGAGCTGGCCCAAGGGGGGACTCTGTTTCTTGACGAAATTGAAAGCATCTCTACGGTCATGCAGGGGAAGCTTCTTCGCGTGCTTGAGGATCAGAAGGTTCAGCGGTTGGGTAGCAGTCGAAGTATCCAAATTGACATGCGTGTGATTACCGCCACTAATATTCCTTTGGAAGATCAGGTGGCGGAGGGGCGAATGAGGAATGATTTTTATTATCGGATTAACGTGATTCCTATTCGTCTCATTCCTTTGCGTGACCGTCGGGAGGATATTCCGCTCTTGGTTCAGGACTTCTTACATCACCATCACGTTGCTCTGCAAAAGGGTATTACTGGGATATCGCGAGGGGCAATGAACCAACTCATGCAGTATTCTTGGCCGGGGAACATACGGGAACTTCAAAATGCGCTCGAGCGGGCCATTGTGCTGACGACGGGCCATGTCATAGAGAAGGTAGATCTGCCAAAGAGACTATCGCGCGTTCAGGAAGGTCAGATCGTAGCAGCTCCCGATCTTTCTCTTTCTCAATGGTTGCAAGCACAGGAAAAGCAATATCTCACCCAGCAGCTAAAAGCTTTTGGTGGGCGGGTAGATCTTACGGCAAAGGCTTGTAGGATAGGTGGAAGAACTCTTTCCCGTAAGATAAGTTTCTACGGTCTTGACAAGAAGACTCTCCGCTCAGAAAGCGTCGGGTCTCAGAGACCTCCCTCTCTAAGTAGAAAGTCAATTAATCAGCACCGGATCTGACAATCCTCAAATCAGCCCCGCCCAATAGGCCTCGCCCCTCTTTCCCCAATCGGCTTGCTCTTCGATTCTTCATTCCGATCTCGCCACTTCTCTTTAGGCCGCTGTTTGGACTGCGCCCCTTCGTAAGCTTCCCCGTCAAGAGGACAATTCTATTGTCCAGTTTTTTTTCAATGAGACAAAATCGATTCAACAAGTGAGAAGTTCTCGGTTGAGGGGCTCTCGATTAGAGAATCTGGTGGTTGATGTTGAGAAACAGCCTGCGTATTTGTCCCAGGATTAACGCTGTGGCCCGGACCCCTCCCTGGACATCCCCCCGCAGTCGGGGTGGATGTCGGGTTCTGGTTTTGCTCCCAGTAGGCTTTGCGCTTCTCTCGGGTCTTTTTCTTCATCTCGTTGAGTTCAGCCAACAGCCGGCTTTTGTTATTGAGTTCATGGACATGGGCCGGAGTGAAGTTCATCAGTGACTGATGGGGCCGGATATGGTGATACCGCTCGATGTAGCGGCCAATCTCTTCTTGGGCCGAGATCTCATCGGGATAATTCCCCACCAGATAGATTTCCTCCTGCTTGATTGTCCCATAGAACCGCTCGGTCAGCGCCTTGTCGGTGGGACGACGGACCCGGGCAAACGACAACCCCGCTCCCAAGGCTTCGAAGAACTCTTGGGTAATGCCCGAGGTATTGGGCGATCCCCGATCGACTCTGATCTCCGGCTTGGTCTCACTGTGAATCGATATCCCTTGGTTGTTTAACCCCGTCTGGTAAATTGCTTTGATCGTTCCCGCGTGAACCGTCGGTACCACCTCCCAGGCTATGATCCATCGCGAAAAGAAATCGATCACCGTTAGCAAGTACCAGCGGATTCCCCCCACATTGAGCTTGGTCCAGTCGCTACCCCACATCTGATTTCTCTGCCAGACTTCATAGCGCGGGCTCTTCCACGGTGCCGCCCGCCTCTCATACGGCTCGATCTGACCCTGCGCTTTTAAATGCCCGTAGATCACCGACGCCGATAGATAGATTCCCCGCTGTTGCAATACACCTTGGATGCGCCGATGGCGATACTGCGGATTTTGCTCCTTGACCTCCTCGATGAATTCCCGTTCCTCGGCCGTGATCTCGTACGAACTCTGTCGACTGGTGTTTTTCTCTCCCTGGTTTTTCTTCCACCGGTAATAACTCGACCGCGCCACCCCCACGCCTCCCAGCACTTCGCCCACCGTGCGCCCTTGGCGGCGGTGTGACGCCACCAGTTCGATCACCGCCTGTTTCATCAGCCGCCCGCTCCCCATCAATCCAAGTTCATCTCTTTTTTTAACTCGCTGATCAAAAGCGCTTGGTTGAGTAAGGCCCCCTTGAGCTTGCGGTTCTCGGCTGCCAAGCGTTTCATATCCGCCGACTTCAACGGCCGGCTATTTCGCAACGACGCTCGCACTCCCACCTCCAACTGCCGCTTCCATTTGTAGTACACCGAATCGGCCAGATGATGTTTCGCTAAGCCTTCCTTGATCGTCTTGCACCGCTCAATGCCTTTTAGAATCTCGAACTTTTGCTCCGGCGTGAATATCCGCCGCACCTTGTTTGCTCCCTCTCGCTCCGCTGCCATGTCGTTCTTTGCCTCCTTCGAACGACTCACTTTCTACCTCGTTTCTGTCTCATTAGTAAAAAAACAGGTCATACGAACTCAGGTAGCTCGTGATTCTAATCTCTTACTTCCCTCGAAATCGTTACATTGAATTTTGCCTAATCAGAATCTTATGGGGATAACGAGGAATAATTTAGCAATTAGTGTTTAGGCGGCGGTCCGCGTGTTGTGAAATTAAAAAAGGCGTATTCTCTCGGTATCCCAAAAAAGAAACTGGCTCGTGGCAAGAGTCAGACCGAGGAGGAACACGCCTATGGGGAAGAGTACACAATATGTCGGTCCAATGGAAGGTTTTTTCGGACCTGATCAGTTGACTGAAGCGTTGCGGGGAAAAGTTCGGGAGATGATATTGGTCTTGGCCGAAGCGGAGTTGAGCGAGGT
>Ga0153916_10001226_pt1 | contig 18236 bp, 14 predicted proteins | sample Opewatmetagenome_FD_109642 | JGI IMG/M metagenome (GOLD analysis project Ga0153916, IMG submission 109642) | Freshwater wetland microbial communities from Ohio, USA - Open water 3 Core 3 Depth 4 metaG | ecosystem: Environmental > Aquatic > Freshwater > Wetlands | place: USA: Ohio, Lake Erie... | reverse complement strand
TCAGGCAATACAGGAAGCCCGCCTGTCATTAAAAAATAATTATCATGCTGTTTTATTAAGTTTAGCAGCACTTCCGGATGCTTCAAATAATGAACTGCTGAATCATTGTGAAAAGATCGCAGAGATCATGCCTGTTTTTGGATTTTATTTACAACCAGCAGTGGGAGGCAGAAAACTTGATGTTGATTTCTGGAGAGATTTTGGTAAAATCAGGAATGTGATCGCTATTAAAATTGCTCCCTTTAACCGATACCAGACACTGGATGTTGTAAGGGGAATAGCCGAATCTGGAAGAGCTGATCAGATTTCACTTTATACAGGGAACGATGATAATATTTTAAACGATCTGCTGACTGAATACCATATTAATACAGGAGGCATAATTATTAAGAAAAGGATCGTGGGTGGTTTGCTGGGGCATTGGGCAGTCTGGACACGTTCAGCAGTTAAATTGCTGGAAAACATACAGCAATCAGTTTATCATAGCGATCTTCAACAATTACTCACACACGGGGCAAAAATTACTGACTGTAATGCCGCTTTCTTTGATGCAGCCAACAATTTTGCGGGATGTATAACAGGTATTCATGAAGTACTTCGTCGTCAGGGGTTTTTAGAAGGAATATGGACTCTTGATCCAAATGAAACATTGTCTCCAGGACAATTGGAGGAGATCAATCGTGTTTATGAAGTATATCCGGAATTGAATGATGATGAGTTCGTAAAAGAAAATATTGCCAGGTGGATGTCTTAATATTATTTATTTTTTAGTCCTTTTGGAAGAAACGAAACTATAACAGCGCCAGTAATAGCAACGCAGATCAATATAATAAAACTTAATGAATAACTTTTATAGGCATCATGCATTGCTCCCAGGAACATGGGGAAGAGAGATTCAGCGACACCATCTGCAACAAGTATAATTCCCATTGTTCTGCCAAGTGCCCGGACGCCAAACAGGTCACCTGCCATCAATGGAATAATCATATAATCACCACCCAGCCCTATTCCAAAGATTACCGCAAAAATATAGATACGGGCGGGAAAATCAGGTACCAGTAATAACGGAATTGCAAGGGCAACTATCAGATAAATAAGTATCATTACATATTTGCGGGGCATCAGATCCGCCAGCCAGCCCATCAATAACCTGCCAGCCAGGCTGGACAGAAGAATCAGTGAGATAACATGGGCAGCCTGAGATTGGGTGAAATCAAGATCACGCAGAAAAAGCTTCATATGCTGGTTTATGCCTCCCACAACCCCTATTGCGCACATGCTGCCAATCCCAAGCAAATAAAAATTGCGATTTGTAAGAACACTTTTGATCGGTATGACAGGTTCAATCTTACCGGGCTGATCAGGTTTTATGTCTGAACCTTTTATAAAATATACCATTGGAAAAGCTATCAGGACTACCAGTATTCCCAGAAAAGCCAGCGAATTATGCCAACCGAAGTTTTTTTCGAAACCTGCCGCAATTAATGGCACAATAGCTCCTCCTGCTCCTATTCCGAGGTACGCTATGCCCATTGCTTTACCTCTATTCCTGTCAAACCATCTTGAGATCAGCACCTGACACGGGAGAGGTCCGCCGCATACATAACCAAGGGCGTTAAAAACATAAAACAAGTAAAAAAAACCAAGCGAGTCAGCAAAGCTTAATCCAATCAACGCTGTTCCCATCATCAGCACTCCCGCCATCATTAACTTTTTTGGACCATATTTATCAATCAGCCATCCGGCGATAAATCCGAACAATGGGCCGACAAGAAGCTTGCCCAAAGCATTTCCGGACGTAATAACAGTCCTCGACCATCCATATTCCCTGGTCATAAAATCAAAAAAGAAAGGTAATCCGTAATAGGCAAATCCGACCAGTGCAAAAAGTGATAAAAACGCTGTTATTATGATGTAGGTTTGAGAGCTTCTGGCTCCAGAATCGGGACTAAATGGCTGATAGTTTTCTGACATGAGATATGCACAATTAATATGAATATTAAAGTTTCTGGATTGTCATTCCTCCATCAACCATAACAACCTGTCCGGTTGAATATGGCATGCATCCAGTGACTAACGAGGCAGCAACTTTTCCAATATCTTCAGGCTGGCCCCATCGGTTCTGAATGGCAGTCCCTGCCTTAAAAAGTTTATCATATTTTTCATGAACAGCCGATGTCATGTCAGTCTGAATTATTCCAGGCCGGATTTCATAGACAGGGATACCAAATTCTCCCAGCCTGACAGCCCATAACTTTGTTGACATGGCTATTCCGGCTTTTGAAATGCAATAATCACCTCTGTCTGTAGAAGCCATTGTAGCTGAAACCGACGATATATTTATGATACAACCATCAAAGGATTTATCTTTCTGTTTCATCCTGATCATATAATTGGCGACTAATTTTGTAAGGAAATAGGGACCCTTCAGATTAATTCCCAGGACCCTGTCAAAAGATGATTCACTTGACTCAAGAATATCCTGACGTTTTTCCGGACCTACACCGGCATTGTTGACCAGTATGTTCAGGGAGATGAATTTTGCAAGGACACGGTCAAGAATATGAATCCTTTCATTCTTTTTAGAAATATCACCCCGAAAATATTCAACCTTGATTTTAAATTTTCTGAGCTCTTCCAGAACAGGCATCACATCTGTTTTTTCCCTGATCCCGTTCAATGCAAGATTAATACCGGTCCTGGCAAATTCTCTGGCAATGCCGAACCCTATGCCGCGGGTACCTCCAGTAATTAAAGCTGTCTGCATATCTTATTTATTGAATCTTCACTGTTATCTACAACTCCGGTATCTCAACCCAGGCTTTTCTGAGCCAGCTTTCATGGGCTTTTTCAGCCAGCTGAACACCTTTTACACCCTCTTTCAAATTCCATTTGAAAGGTGTATCTGTTAAGACATGCCTGAGAAATAATTCCCATTGAGCCTTGAAGGCATTATCATAAGATGCCTCATCAGGCATAACTTCCCATTGTTCATAGAAATTTATTGGTTGTTCCTGGTCCGGATTCCACCTTGCCACCGGAGTGTCCTTTAAGTGTTGAGTCCAGCACTTTTGTAAGCCGGCAACAGCAGAGCCGTTGACTCCATCAACCTGGATGACCAGTAAATCATCACGTCTTACCCTTGTATTCCATGAAAAATTGAATTGTGCAATAATATTCCCTTCCAGCTGAAAAATAGCATAAGCTTCATCTTCAGCAGTGCATTGGTAATTCTGTCCGTTTTCATCAAATCTTTCCGGGATTTGAATTGCACCAAGACAGGTGACGCTTTTAACATTTCCAAAAAGGTTATCTAGAATATAGCGCCAATGACACATCATATCAAGGATAATACCTCCATTTTCCTCTTTCCGGTAATTCCAGCTCGGTCTCTGTGCAGGAACAGTTTCCCCATCAAAAACCCAGTATCCAAAATTACCCTTCACGGAAAGTATTCTGCCAAAAAATCCATTTTCAATCAGTTTCCTCAATTTAATCAATCCTGGAAGCCATAATTTATCCTGTACGATACCATGTTTAACACCTGCTTCTTCACATATCTTATAAAGATCCATTGCTGACTTTGTATCCACTGCCAGTGGTTTTTCACAATAGATATGTTTACCTGCAAGGACGGCTTTTTTAATAATATCTTCACGAAGACCTGTTCTTTGAGCATCAAAATAAATCCTGTAATAATTATCCTGTAAAACAGTATCCAGGTCTGTTGACCATTTATTAATTCCTGATTTCTGAGCAACCTGTCTCAGTTTTTCTGAATTTCTACCAATAAGTATTGGATCCGGTATAACAAACTCATCTGAATTTATGGCTATCCCGCCTTGCTTTATAATGGGAACTATTGATCTCATTAAGTGCTGATTTGTGCCCATTCTTCCTGTAACTCCATTCATAATAATTCCCAGAGATCGTATTTTTTCTTTTTTTGCCATGATTCAGGTTTTATTCAAAAATGCCTGCTTGATTAATGATAAATAATTCAGCTGATCCATCGACCAGTATTTTTCCGAAAAAATTTCAACTTCAATAAAGTCCTTAAAACCAGATTCTTCGACCCATCCCCTTATTCCTGGAATGTCAATGCAACCGGTCCCCATGAGTCCACGGTCATTTAAGAAATCAGCCATCGGTACAAGCCAGTCGCTGACATGAAAGGCGAAGAGGCTTCCTTTTTCCCCGGCTACCCTGATTTCTTCCCTTAGCATATTATCCCACCAGACATGAAAAGTATCCACTGCAATCCCAACCCATTCAGAGTTTATCTGTGCTACCAGGTCGTTTGCCTGTTTCATGGTATTTATGGCAGACCTGTCTCCTGCATACATAGGATGTAATGGCTCAACAGCCAGCCTGATACCCGCTGATCTGGCCTGAGGCAATATTTTCAGTATCCCTTCTTTTATCTGCTCTCTCGATTTTTCAAGAGACTGGTTCATATCTGAACCGCAAACCAGTATTATTAATGGGGCTCCAATGACAGATGCTTCATCGATTGCTCTAAGGTTATCAGCTATTGATTCGGCTCTTTTTAACTTGCTGGCTGAAGCAAAAAAGCCTCCGCGGCAAAGAGATACTACATGCATATTATTATCACGCAAAACTTTGGGAGCTTCTTTAATTGTACTCCTGTCTAAAAGATTTCTCCATATAGTAATTCCGGCAATTCCTGCATCACGGTAATTTTCAACACATTGCGTGAGGTTCCATGGCTTTGTAGTCATGGTATGCAAACAAAGCCTGGAAAAATCAATTAATATCGATGCTGCCATAAGTTTAGCTTACTGTTTGCCTCTTTCATCACCTGAAACAAGATTTTTCTCAGAGTAAGAAATTAAAAAAGGTATAGTAATTTTTATTACTGAACACCCTCTGCAGGTAGACAGCCAGTTCCCTGGCATGATAATCGCCCCACATGCTTGACTCATTACATGGAATTTTCCTTCCCCCGGAAATGTGGTCCCAGTTATTCGGACGATGATATACAGAATGCAAAATCAGTCCCTGGTGTGCATGATCAGTACATAAATAAGGTTCTCCCAGCAAAGTATTAACAACAGTCAGACCGGCCTGCCAGTATTTTTTCCCATCATCGGGATTCCCCTCCTTAATGAGAAAATTCCCCAGTCTCATTAATCCCTGTGCAGCAATAACTGCGGCAGAACTATCGACCGGTTCAAATTGGTTAAACGGATCGGCAGGTTTTTCTAAATAATTGCCCAATTTACAAAGGTCTGGTGCCCCTGTGTCCCAATAGGGTATTCCATCCGCTGGAGTGTTTTTAATGTAAAATTCACAGGTAGCTCTGGCTGGTTTCATCATCATAGCCACAAGATGTGCTTTACCCCCAAACTCTTCAAGAATATCGGAAGGCAGCCATTGAACCAGTTCCAGTTCTTCTGCAAAGCCAAGCATCGCCCAGGCCAGGCCGCGAGTCCAGGTAGTAAAAGCTGAATATCCCTGTTGTGAATTACAGCAGCGGAAACTGCCATCATTCATGTTAAAAATGCATTCGTGCGCAGTTCTGCCCCATTCATCATACCGATCTCTCTCTTCTCCATAAAAGATTGAATACTTTGCAGTTGTCTCAATATGTTTCAAAGCTCTGTCCAAAAGATTAATTTCTGTATCATTTTCAGCTTTTAACACATGCCCTAACAGATGACTGACTGCTAAAATCCTGCAGGATCTTATGGTATCCACAAATAAGGAATGAGGACCATTGAATGAAAAAATATACCCTCCATCTCCTGTTTTTGTCCAGCGGCTGGCCTGCACTGCACCAGATATTTTGAGTGCCAGTTCATAAAAATTCCTTTCCCATTCATTATAATCTATCCTGCTTTCTCTCATAAGGCGAAGCAGGTTTCCATAAGTACTCAAGTTGTTAAAAGCGTGATCATGAATACCGGTATGACTGATCTGAGGGGACATTTTTTCCAGGGTGTTCGTTCTGCCTCTTTCCAGGAAGTACTTCTCACCAGTTGCATCGTACTGAAGAATATATGAACCAAACTGGAAACCATATGTCCATTCTGTCCATTTCCTTGAGGTATATTTTCCATCAATTGTAACTACTGGTGCACCCTGAATCTGCTTGCTGTATTGTTCGAGTGCTTTGATTTTAATGGCAGACAGCTCCCAGAAATTATTAATTTTCCCGGTCAGATCGTCAATTTTAATGTCATTATTGATCAGCATCTTGTTTATAAATATAAAATTAAAATGACTGAATATCAAAGACAGCAGAAAAATTTTATTTGGAAGGCTAACTTTTACTGATCAATTATCAGCCTTGTATATCTTGTGGTATTATTCCCTTTAACTGATAAAATGTACAGACCAGATACTAATAAGCCTTCGGTTCGTATTGAAATATCATGGGCTCTTTTTCCTGATATCCGAATCTGTTCAGAATAGATCAATTGCCCTGAAATATTAGTGATTGACAAAACTGCATCCTCTTCTGTCCAGGTGCCTCTGAATGCAATATTTACAACGCCTTCGGTTACAGGATTAGGATACACTGTGAATGATTTTTCCATATACTGATCTGCAATTCCTGACTGAATCAATGTACCCCAGACTTCAAATTCATATATTGAATTCCCCCATGCAGTGGTTCTTGCCGTGGAATACATTCTGATATATCTTGCAGTGGCAGTAAATGTAAAGTTATCAGTTCCTCCATCACCGCTGGTTGTCGAAAATACAGTATTCCATATGATTGCATCATTTGACACCTGTATTTCAAATTTTTTTGCAGCGGCTGCTTCCCAGATAATTCTTGCACCGGTAATCTCATATGTGGATTGTAAATCAATTGTGATCCATTGCGGATCTGAGAATGCCGATGACCATCGTGTGTTAAGATTTCCGTCGTTTGCCCCTGTAGCCGGTGTAGCGGTTGTTTCCACAGATGATGCTGTAATTGGTTTATTGAAAGCTATATTCGCCGAATGAACAAGCACCGATACTTCATCATAATCTGTTTTCTCATTGGCGGTTATTGTAATTCTAAAGACATATGTCCCCTCAATCAAACCTGAAATTATTGGTTGAATAACTGCAGTATCATTAAAAACGGCTTTATTTGGTCCGCTCATTTGTGTCCATGCAATGGCTATTTCATCTCCATTGGCATCATATATAAATCCCTTCAGACTGACACTTGTGGATGGCAGGCTAATACTTTTATCCATTCCTGCTATTGCCACAGGCGGAATATCATGATCTAATCCCTCAAAAGCCATACTTGTATATAACTGCCCCAGCTTGGTCAGAGTACCATTTGCCCCCAGCAAACTTATATCCGGATTAATGCTGACACGTGTGGCAAACCATGAGTACCTGAAAACAATAGTGTCGTTTTCAAGGATAGGAATTACTTCTTTCATATATTGAACCACTCCGTTATAATCAGGTTTTGGCGGATCCCATGGAGCAAACTCCGTAATCCACAGTGGCTTATCATATTTCCTGAACTTTTCAATGTAGCTTTTTAAAGCTGATGAATATGGAGCATAATTATGAATTGCAATATAATCTACCTTGCATGTGGGACAGGCAATAAAAAACTTGTCAAGCCAGTCAGTCGGATCATTAGTGACTCCTTCCACGCAATCTCCGCACCAGTTAACCGCAGGACTTACGAGTTCCAGGCCTTTATCCTCAGCAATTTTTTCAAGATTTGGCCACATGGAAGCAGCCTGAGCAGGTGTCAGATTAGCCTGAGATATAAAATTGGGTTCATTGAATCCAAGCAAATATTTACTTCCTGCTGGTATTTGTGCTTCAATGTTAGCTACATCCTGAGAGCTTACTCCACCCCAGCACATAGGTACCCATTCAATTCCTGATAGTTGTCCCTGGGATATTGCCGGAGGAGCAACTCCCCAATCATAATACCAGCTAATTGCGGAAGCGACTACAGCAAGATCCTCTGGTGAAGCATCACCACAGATACCCCGTTTTAAACTTTTAACCTGACCAAATGTAATATCAATCAAACCAAACATTAAAGCCATAGATGCAAAAAGGACCGGCTTTATTCCCATAAGATCAAAATTTCGTTTAAATATTATTGCTAAAAGTTGAATGTTATTGTGAAACCAGGTATAGAAGAACAGCTTAAACCTCCGGATTTATAGCTTGCAGGATAATTTAATACCCCGAGTTTTATTTCTGTATTTTTCATAATTCCCTTAATGGTTTTCAAACGTGTACCAGATATTCCCCATATTGGCGCTCCCAAAAGTCCTATTGGTAAAGATCCAAACGCTAAAAAAACACCTGTGTAGGCTCGAGCTTCACCCGCTCGTCCAATATTATCGGCAGAAGATGCTATTAAAATGCCGCTAACTATCCCTATTGCACTTGCAGTTGTCAGAAGAGCTCCAGCCCTCGCTCCGCCTCTGGCTCTTAAAAAAGCCTCAGTAAGCTGTTGCTCCGACAGTTGGTAAATATTGTTTACACCATATCGCCTTTGATACCATTGACAATTACCGCAAGTTGATATCATTATTACAGTAACCATAATAAGAAATACTTTTTTCATCTTATTAATTACAGGTTTTGATCATCTTTTTTTGCATAATCCCTTGTGAACTTTTGACAGATAATATATAAATCCCTTCAGGGAATTCCCTAATATCGATAATAGTTTCCTGGTGATTGAGCTGTCTCTTTAACATTAACTTTCCGTCAGGTCTATAAATAGATAAATCCATTATCGCACTGTTTTCGAAAAGTATATTTATCCAATCATTTGTTGGATTAGGATAGATATTGAACTGTCCGTGGTCTTCAATTAAAGATATTTGTGTGGCACCGGTATTCCTGAGACAACGAACCGATGCACCTGGTTTGTCAATATCTTCTGATGCAACCCACTGACTCGATTGAGAAGCACCTATCTGTTCGTTGATCATTGACAAAAATGTGATATAGCCACTCTCATTTGTACTGCTCCACCAGAATCCTCCTATACCGATATAAAACCAGCCTGATTCACCACATGAACCACCAGGTAAAGCCGTGAATCCAGTTTCGTTAGTAGCTCCTTTATTAGGAACATCCCAATGAGTTGTACCTTTTTCCTTTAATTTCCCACCTGCAGTACTTTCTCCTCCCAGATAATCCGTTAATAGTGTCCATTCAGCACTGCTCGGTAAATGCCACCCGTCAGGACACACTCCCTGCACACCACTTGGGATACTGTTGCTCGAAGCTGAACCTTTCATGGAAGATGGCCAGCTGTATAGCATTCCATAAATACCAGCCAGGGAATCGCTATTCTCGTATGACCAGACTTTGGGTATGACCGTACCGTCGGAATAATGCAATGATTTCAGGTTTTCACGCATCCAGACCTGTGTGCCAATAGTAACCGTCTGATATATATTTCCGTCAATATCAGTTACTGTTTGTGCCTGTATCCTATTTGTACAGAAAACCAGTAATAAAGAAATTATTATAGTCACACAGAATGTTTTCATTTAATTGAGGAATACTTATAAAATTAAAGTTACGCCAATAAAAAATCAAAATCAAATAACAATTATTGGAATACCTGCAACAAGAGGTATAATATCTACTGGTATAGGAATTCCTCTTTGGATAACGGGAAAATCATAGAAAGTCCAACAGTCTGGAGGATGAAGCTATATTAGAAAGCGAGGTGTAAAACGCTTAACGACAAATGCAAATATCAGAACCGGATGGAGTGTTATTTCTTTATAGCCCTATATAATAATAAAAGCAGAACAGCTCCACCGATAGCCAGTAAGATACTCACTAAATTAAATCCAGTAAATGTCCCAATTCCCAGCAATGATCCTATAAATCCGCCTACAAAAGCCCCTGCTATTCCTAATAAGATTGTAATAATGATCCCTGCCTTGTCTGTTCCAGGCATTACTAATCTTGCCAGTAAACCGACTATTAATCCCATTACGATCCATAATAATATTCCCATGATAACCTCCTTTTAAAAAATTAAAATTTAACTTCCTGATCTGACTGCTTAACAGTCTGTATTATCGCAGCCATTTACTTATCAGTTTTTAAACGTTCTGATTAATGAAATATAAAAATAGTAATTTTTGTATTAATTTATAAATTGTCCTCTACAGATACTATCCACCAGGGAGGATCCATACCAGGAACAATAAAAGCGGCCTCAGCCGCTTTTGCATGTGATCCCGAAGGGACTTGTTAAATATGTACTATTTATATTATGTGGTTATTCTACTAATATTTTCCCTTTGTAAATATAACCGCTATCATTTAGCCTGTATAAATAAAGCCCTTTGCGCAGATTGTTGACAGAGATTCGTTTATTTTCAGATAATTTTTGTTCCAGTACCTTTTTACCCTGAAGGTCAAACAATTCAACTATTGCAGATTCAGAAATAGCAGTTAAATCAAATAAAATATATTCTGAAGCAGGATTTGGATATACACTTACTTCCCTTTCAGGAGTCATAGGGACTAATGTGGTATTGTGTTCAGAATAATAAAAAGTTTTATTATTACCAGTAACCCATTGGTTGATGGACTCATACCAGTTATAATAAATTTGCGAAGTTATATTCCCGTTGACATTATAAGTGTTTTCATATTTAAAATAATTCTCATATTGGCTGGTTGTGCCCACGGTATAAGTATTAAGAGAAGTCATATTCCCGTTGGCATCGTATGTGTATTCATATTTTTGGTCAATATACCACTGCTTGGTGCTATCATTCCAGTAAGAATCAAAACCCAAAGTCATATTCCCGTTAATATCATACTGGAATTCCCCTTTATAAAGAAGCATCCAAACATGAGGAGTAATGTCCCAGTCATATAATTGGTACCAGGAATAATAAATTTTAATAGTCATGTTCCCGTTGGCATCGTATGTATAAATGGTTCTGCCAAAATTCACCCATTGGCTGGTGGTTATGTCCCAGTTAAATCTAATATCGAAAGTCATATTTCCGTTTACATCGTAAATATATTCGTATTTCTTCCCTTGCTTAATATGATCATCTAAGTCCCAATATATCATGTCCAAAATCACATTTCCTTTGTCATCATAAGTGTATTCCCGATTTTCATATATATTCCAATTGCCACCTTCGTCTAAGTAATAATAAATATCCGAAGTCACATTTCCCTGGTCATCGTAGGTGTACACATTTTTTAGAGACGCAATCCATTTGGAATTGATCCTGTAATAAAAAATATCCGTTGAGGCCTTTCCATTGGCATCGTAAGTATATACAGTTTCCGATAGAACAACAAACTGGCCTGTTGTAGAATCATATGATTCCCAGATAGTGCTGTCAAGCAGTTGACTGACAGTCGATGCAGATTTATATTTATCCCCTGCAGGTGTTTTGAGTAATTTGGGATATTGTTTCATCAACTCAACCTGGTCAGGTTTGGTGCCTGTGGATTGTGCCATTATTCCATTAGAAAAGAGATAAAGGAATAATGCAATAATTGTTCTTAAACAAAAATTTTTCATATGATTGTTTATTTACAGGAATTATTGAGTACAAATATATGTAACTTATTTATAATGATTCTAAATAAGGATGATTTAACATCTGATTAACTATTGGTTGGAGAATGCCTAAAGCCTTGGGAAATTAAGAACATTAAAGGTGGACTCAGTCGCTTATTTTCTTAAGGAAGATTTTGTTATTCCGGAATTACCCGGATTCATATTTTACATTTTTGAGCTTTAGAGAGAACAGAAATACAACCAAAATGATTACCGCATTTATTAAAAACATTTTCTGAATATCGAATTTGTCAATAAGATAGCCTGCCCACCAGTAGCCAATTATGGCACCGACTCCATAATATGAAGAAGCAAATAAAGACTGCCCCGTCGCCCTCCATTGTTTTGGAACTGAATGGTTTAAAAATTCGACAGCAGCAATAATAGTCAGAATAAATGAGAAACCCTGGAGAAGTTCAATGAGAACAGCAAAAAAGGGATTGGAAACAGTACCGTATAAAGCTAGTCGTATCGCTGTAAACAATATTGATAAACTCATACCACGCACCAATCCTATTCTTTTTATAATAAAATAGGAAATTGGGTAAAATGGAAGTTCTGATATTGCCTGTAACATAATCGAAAAACCAATCATCTGATTGCTTGCGCCTATAGAGCTCAGATAGGTAGTTTGAAATCCCCATACAGACTGAATCGTAATGCCAATGAATATGCATAATGCCAGGAAACCAGCAATTTTTTTATCAAAAAAAATTATTTTTATATAATTAGTTTTTTGTTTCTCTGCATTCTGCTCTACTCTTTCTTCATTTTTGAAAAAAAGCAATAAAATCCAACCTGCCATCAGGAGCAAACCTGCTATTACAAAAATGTATTTCATTACCATTAGGCTCATCAACCTCCCGGCTATCAGTCCACCACTTGCATATCCAATTGAGCCCCAGACCCTGAAGCTTCCGAAATTAATTCCCTTTTGTGTCTCGATATAATCAAGGGTTATCGAGTCAAGAAGCGAATTCATAGTCGGATTATAAAAAAGGGCCACCAGAAATGTGCATAAAAAGAAATTCCAAAAACCAGTACTGAAAACAAATACACCGTAACTTAAACTTGTTAAAATTGCTGTGAATAATAATGTTCTTTTTTTGCCGTATCTATCGGCCACTATACCCCAGAAGGGCATAAATAAAAGCATTGTCGTCGGGAAAATAGCCAGTATTATCCCCGTTTGCAATCCTGTAAGTCCGTTCCGTTGAAGAAATAGTCCGAATAGAGAAAACCAGGAGCCTGCCTGAATGAAAAATAGACAATAAATGATCCGGATTATCCATCGCCGCCTTGATACTGATTTTATCATACCTGAATATCTCTCTTTAAATTATGTATTGTGCAGGTTCTTTCAATATTATCCAGTATTCTGTTATCCAGTTTATTTCCGGATTTTTCAATTCCAATTAATATTGCGCCTATTACCGGTTCATATCGTGCATTGACAATCGTGGAGTCTGGTGAAAAGCGTTGGACCTCATCCCTGAATGTTTGTAATAACAAAGGGCACTTTGATTTGAAAATACTTCCTGAAGTGACGATTTCAATTCCTTTATCCAGGATATTCAGCTTCTGCATACCTCCTTTGATAAGTTGTGCAAATTCACTGGCAATATCAATGATTATCTTAGAAGAAACATAGTCCCCTTTACAGGCTTCATCAAAAACAACAGGTACAAGGGCAAGCCTGTTTTCTATCGAAATTCTGTTCTCCACATCTGCTCTCAATAAAGATTCAACATCCCTGTATCCTAATTGTTTAAGAACTCTTACCGTAAGCTGTGTTTCGGGAATTCTGCATGTGTAAGATCTATAAATAGAATCAAGAATTTTCCGGCTTATGGCTCCGCCACCCTGAAGACTGTTCTCGACAAAATAATGATAAATGAACTCTTTATTGGATGGTGAAATGACTGCGCAATTGCATCCTGATCCTGCAATGACAATAGCTCCGAAGCTTGCCTGAGTGCCGGCTTTAAGGGCAATAATACAATCGTTTTTTACAATGACATTCTGGCAAATATCCAATTTACACAGATTCTTATTAAGGAGTACATATTCATCAGGAAAATCAGCACCAGTCATTCCTGCAACTAAAATGTTTATTCTTTCTGATTGAATGCCCGCATTTTCAATAGCACAACGGGAGGCCTCAGCAACCATTTTCATTGAGACGGACATTCCTGTGCTGCTATGACAGGCACCATCCGTCCTGCAATAACCGAGTATATTTCCTTCAGCATCTGAAACGGCTACCCGGGTGTTCGATAAGCCCTGATCTATTCCCAGAATATAATTCATATTCAAGAATCTCTAATGATATTTGAACTGTGGAAGGAATTCCTTATTTGCGGCCATCATTTCATTCAATAATGGTTTAATGCGTTCATAATCTCCGATCAAAGGATGGGCCAACAACGCGAGCTCTGCAAGATCCAGCGATCCTGTAAGAGCTGCTTCTACCGCTAATTGCTCATAATTTTTTACGGCTGAAATAAGGCCCCAAATTTCCTTTGGTAACTCAGGTACCGCAAGTGGTTCAATTCCGGATGCATTTACAAGACAGGGAGTTTCAATCACCGCATCATCCGGCAGCCACTTTATCACGCCATTATTGGGTACGTTAACAACAATCTTCTGTGTTTTATCTGTGTGAATTGCTTTCATAACATTTATCGCTACTTCACTATAACCACCCCCACCTCTCTGGTGCAATATTTCTGGTATTGTTACCTGATAAGGATTCGAGAACGCCCTGAAAACCTCTTTCTCAATTTCAAGGACGTATTCACCGCGGGTTGTTTTTTTTGCTTTTAGTTCTTCAATTATTTTTGATCTGTGAAAAAAGTACTTTAGATATGGACTCGGTATCAACCTGAGTTTTTTCATAAGAGTTATATCAACCTCACCATGATTGGAGGCTTCTATTATCTTATCCAACTCCAGATCTGAAACCGGGCGGCCTTTAATTTTCAGATTGAATGCAAAGTTCATATGATTAAGTCCCACATAATCATAATCAACATCCATTTCATCTACCCCGAGTGCTTTTTTTGCCCACCACTTTGGAAACAGGCCACCGCTGCAAAGTCCGGCAATTTTTATTTTCGATTTTTTTAAAAGTGCTTCAGTTACCAGCCCTGTTGGATTGGTATAGTTCACAATCCACGCATCCGGATTGATTTCTTCAACTTTTCTTGCAATTTCAAGCATTGCAGGGATTGTCCTGAAAGCTTTGAACATACCACCGATACCAGTTGTTTCCTGTCCAAGGAAACCATATTTTAGAGGGATCTTTTCATCAAGCACACGCTGCCTGTTCCCGCCAACCCTGATTTGAGTATCGATAAAATGAGCTCCATCAATAGCCTCTGTCAAATTTCTGGTACGTTTTATTTTTATACTACTGCCTTGAGCTTTCAGGTTTCTGAGGCAATAATCTGCCATTATATTCAGTCTGTTTTCATCAATATCATGCAGAACAACTTCCTTAATTTCCAGTATCTGTTCCTGCTTTGAAATTTCTTCTATAAGTTCCGATGTATATCCGCTGCCTGCTCCGATTATTGCTAATTTTAAACCGCTCATTTCTTTTACTTTTTTTGTGAATCAAGAGTTAAAACAGATGTAATACAAAGTTATTTTTTTATTGGTTTGTGACAAATCCAACCAGAAGTACCAGTAACCGAGAACAAAAAAAGCGGCCTTAAGCCGCTTTTGATTTGCTGAAAATCAAATATTATCCAATGAGTTTTTCAATTATATACATATCTAAAGCTTCATAATTCCTCTCATTTACTAATTGGTTTATTTCTTTTTCATCAAGATCTCTTGATATTTCAAGCAAGCGCAGGAATATTTTGCGACTATTCATCAAATGTCTTGTCGAATATTCATATTTCTGCGTACGCATGGCCTTTACATCTAATCCAACGAATTCACCATTTTTGCCATAATCGTATTTATCCAGAATTCTCACCTGATTAAATGCTCTCCGGATGTCTACAGATCCAAAAGACTTATCCTGGTCAAATTTTAATCCATTCTGGTCATTCAGGTGAACCGTCCAGAGTTTCTTAAATGCTAAAGCATAACCCATTTCATCTGAAGGATCAAGGCCGGCAAGAATGGCGTGAGCACTTTCAATGTTCACACCAACTCGTTTGGGATCGGTGCAAAGCTGCGATAAGGCAATTGCGTGGCCTGTAGTAGGAATATAAGAATGATCCATGGGCTCGTTGGGCTTGGGTTCGATACAAACCCTGATTTCAGAATCATAAAAGAGCATCTGGTTAATTGCCTCTATGATTTTTTCAGTCGCAAGCTTACTGTCTTTTGATTCTCGAATATAGGTTCCTTCCCGGGCAAGCCACAACACCAACAAATCAGTTCCCAGCGCGTTTGCAATATCTATTGAACGTTTGCTCCTGTCCAGGGCATAACTTCTGCAAGCCGGATCATTAGAAGTAAACCCACCATCTATTGTGCGTTCATCTTCCCATAACCTTGGGGCAACGAACTCAGCTACCAATCCATGATCATCAAGTACTTTCTTAAGCTGTTTTGCCTGTTCAATGATCTGCTGAGGTTTAAGATTATTTAAATCGGGAACTGCATCATCATCATGGAATTGAACCCCATCAAAACCAAGCTTTTTATACAGATCAATCTTTTCAATAAATTTCATTGATTTGCGTACAGCCGGACCAAAAGGATCAGAACCTTCATGAATATTCCATGGACCGAAAGTAAACCTGTAAATTCCTGCCATAAGGTATCTTTTTAATTGTTAATAATGAATTTAGTTTATCAAAAGTAAAGTTAGATTTTATATTTTTGAAAAGATTAATAGAGTTTATTATTGACAATAATATTCACCTATTCGGAAACATTGCAATAAGATTAGAAATAATGAAACAAAAACACAACATCTTAATAGTTTTATCCCTTTTCTTTACCAATTTCATATATGGTCAGGATGTCCCGGTAATTGTTCAGGCCGAATCAGGTATTATGGGAAGCGATTTCAGGATTGTTGATACACTCGGAGCCAGGTCCGTTACCGTTAAAACCAATTTAGTAAATACTCTGAATCCAGGGAATAACGACCGGGCAATTACGTATCAGGTAACTTTCCCGGATTCCGGCACCTATGATTTATATGCACGTATACTGGTTGGTAAAAACACCTTTGATGATGATAGTTATTTCTACGCCAATGGCTTTGGTACGAAAAATGCCACGACAAATGCTGACTGGATCAGGGCAAATGGTCTTGCTGTATTGGGTTACACTAATACTCTTGATGTTGTTGCCGGTTCAGGAATAGCTTCAAATGGGATCTGGAAATGGATTAATATGTCGAAGTATACTGGTGATGCACTTCCTATTACTTTTCGGGTGGAACAGGGATCTCTTTCACAGACATTTCAGATTGGTGCCAGGGAAAATGGTTTGTATATCGACAAACTTGTTTTCGGACGGTCGGGTCTTTATTTTACTGTCTACAATCTTAACAGGGGGGAAGCAGGATCTATACTGCCTCCGGCAGAAACACCGTTAGGACCTCCCCTTGCTGCCACACAATCAAAATTCCTGGGATGTGCATGGGATTATGTCCAGGCTCCTTATTTTGCGGGATACTGGAATCAGCTTACCCCGGAAAATGCAGGTAAATGGGGAAGTGTTGAAGCCACACGGGATATTATGAACTGGACTGTTCTGGACTCTGCTTACAGGGTTACCCGAAAATACCATATGCCAATAAAGGAACACACATTGATCTGGGGTGCCCAGCAACCTTCATGGATAGGCGTGCTAGACACAGTCGCACAACGACAGGAAATTGAAGAGTGGTTCACCGCACTGGCAGCCCGGTATGATACAATTGAATATATTGACGTGGTAAATGAGCCCATACATAATGCTCCAAATGGAATGGTTCCCTGGGGTACGACAATTCCAAATGTAAATTATGCAAAAGCTTTGGGTGGGGCCGGTACAACAGGGTGGGACTGGGTTATTACTGCATTCCGTCTCGCCCGTCAGTATTTCCCGGAATCAAAACTGATACTCAATGAATATAGTGTTATCAATAGTACCACAACAACACAAACATTTATTGAAATAATCAATCTTCTTAAGGCGGAGAACCTGATTGATGGAATTGGTGAGCAGGCACATGCTTTTACGACATACGGAGTTTCTGTGGCAACACTTAAAAATAATCTCGATTTACTTGCAGCCACAGGATTACCAATATATCTGACTGAACTGGACATTGATGGGCTGACAGACCTTGCACAATTGCAGGAATACCAGAGGATCTTCCCCACTTTCTGGGAGCATCCTGCAATTAAAGGAATAACATTCTGGGGATTCAGGTACGGTGTATGGAGGCAGGAGCAAGGTGCAAACCTTATTACAAACGATGATATGGAACGTCCGGCATTGACCTGGTTAAAAGCTTACGTTAACGACACTCTTACACTTACCCAATCCATAGAGGTCTCTTCTGCAGGTGGTATCGACTCCATTTTCACAGGCGATCAGCTTCAGATGAGTGCACTGGTACTTCCTGCAAACACAACTATTCCGAATGTAACCTGGAATGTAACTCCTTCAGGTTTGGCAACCATTGATTCCTATGGATTGA